>OCVR010000368.1_pt1 | contig 38091 bp, 37 predicted proteins | sample 1539091 | NCBI WGS metagenome assembly OCVR01 (sample SAMEA3355530, study PRJEB22509) | marine metagenome | biome: marine; feature: coastal ocean; material: water | place: USA | collected 2010-08-07 | depth 16 m | reverse complement strand
TACAGACCTAATCAGGTTATCATACACACGATCTTCGTATACGAAGTTTGCATCTTGCGCACTCATTGATGATGCAAACAGCAATATAAATGCTGAAAAAATAAATCTGATATAATTATTCATATTCTTCATTAAATAACGCGTATACAATATTAACCATTTGGGGCCATTGATTAGTTTGGCCTGAGGTGTTAAATAGTATTTAAAATACGTACGAAAGAGTGGCTAATTCTAGAAGTCAGCTCTATAGTAACCTCATATCTAATAGGCTAATCAAACTAAAAAAATCTAAGCCCATACCTTACATCCTTCTGTACAGTTCTTACAGATATCGATTTGGTCTCTACCTTTGAGCAATTGCTTACGGAATTTATCATAATCTTCACCTTGCCAAATTTCTTTAAAAGGTTTGTCTTTCATATCACCTAATCTGTGTTGTGCGTCCTTGTCAAAACAACATGGCACTACTAGTCCATCCCACGTAATCACACAGGCATGCCATAGTTTCCAGCAGTGATTGAGTAGTTTATTTTTGACGCTATAAGTTCCGTTAATGTTCTTTTTATATCTAGAGTATTTTTCAATCGTAGGTATGAGATCATTGCCCTGTTCGTACTCATAAACTTGTGCCGTCTTTAGTTTTACTTCATCTATACCTATTTCTTCTGCAATCTTGTATATCTCGTCTATCTGATGCTCATTAGGTTTTACTACCAAGAACTGAAATATGGTATGTGGTGTGGCAGAGTTCATCTCCTTTTTCCACTTTACAATATTACGCGCTCCTTGAAGTACTGACTCTAAATTACCTTCCTTTCGATAGTTTTCGTAAGTCTCTTGAGTCGTGCCATCAACTGATATTATCATACGATCTAATCCAGATTCTATGGTTTTCTTAGCATTGGCATTGTTGAGAAAATGGCCGTTGGTAGAAGTTATGGTGTAGATGCCCTTATCCTTGGCATACTTCACCATATCTAGAAATCCAGGGTTGATATATGGCTCACCTTGAAAGTAGAAAATTAGATAAATCAGTTGCTTATGAAGTTCGTCAATAGTCTTACGAAAGAAGTCCTGCTTCAGATTACCTACAGGTCTAGAGAAGGCTCTCAGTCCACTTGGACATTCTGGGCATCTTAAATTACACGCTGTAGTCGGTTCTATCGATATGGTCATCGGCAATCCCCATTGCGTTGCTTTACCTGTCCACTTAGTAACATAGTAAGAGCTAAGCAGTTTTCCTACATTCCACAGCCTACGCGGTGTAAGTTTACTAACAAAATTAAGTGTGTCTTTGGTGTAAATTGCCATCAAGCGCTAAAATAGGGTTATAATCAATTACTTATATAGAGAATATATTGGATTACTACTACTGTGACAAATAGATTATAGTTCGAAACCATATCTATCCTTAAGCAAATTGAGATGGTGTATCGCATGTCCAGCCGTCATATAGGCTAAAGCACGGACAGACACCGGACTATTAGACGCAGTGCCTATTTTCTCAGTATCCTCCAATTTCATAAGACGAAACATAGTCATAGTGCTATTGATGGTTGTCTTGATCATAGCGATCAGGTCCTCTGCAGATAAATGTAAAAAATCATTAAATTCTATATAAGAATCCTGCTCAAATCCAGTTAGTGATGTCTCATCTCCTCTACTTATCCGCAATGCTCTATAAGCAAATATCTTATCCGAATCACAAAGGTGAACAATACACTCTCTTACTGTCCATTTATCAGGACCATACTTGTAGTCTAGGTCTAGATTAGGTTTAGAAAGTAAATTGATATACGATTCCAAATTAGATTGCATGCACTCTATCACATCATCAGCTTGCACATTCGTTACGTAACGATGATAGTATTCATTGTATTCGGATATGAGAGGTCTTTTCATTCAGTGAAAGTAAGAAATTCTATGCTCTTGTTGAAAGATAGGAGATGGGTGTCTATAGCATATGTTATGTCACTACCGAGAGTTTCACTTTTACTTTGTAAGTAAGTCGAACAAAATTTTAGAACAAAATTATCCGTGTTTTTTACGAAACCCACATTATAATCGTTCGGCGCCCAAATCGCTCCAAATGTTTGTTTACCTACTAGACAGTAAAAGTTTACAGCGAACCAACAATCAACTTTCCGTGATAAGATTTTCCTCCTATCAACTTATGGATCGCATTGATATTATCCGAAGTAATTTTACCCGCAGATATAATGTTTATCTCTGGACCAGCAATCTCAATTATTTGCTTCAATATTTGAACTCCTTGAGCTGCCGTTGACTTTCCTCCAGAGGTCAGTACCGATCTGATGTCTGTCATTTTTAAAGCGGTAATCGCTAACAATATATCAGGACAGTTATCTATCGCTTTATGGAAGGTAACAGGAAGATCTCCGGCTAACTCACAGATATGTTGAGTGAGCTCAATATTGATACTTTTGTCTAGATGTAGCGCTCCGAATACTATGCCTTGTATATCGCATTGAATGAGCTCAGAAAGTGAAGTTTTCATCTGTGCAACATCTTCTTGACTATAGACAAAGTCTCCACCACGATTTCGCAACATCACTTTAATAGGAATATCCACCTGGGCTCTCACAGCCTCAATAAAATTAATGTCTGGCGTTAGTCCACCTAGATCTAACCGACTACATAGTTCAAGTTGATGAGCACCGTTTTTCTCTGCACGAACAGATGAAATTACCGAGCTAACACAAGCTTCTAAAATTAAGTCATTAAAAATCAAAACTATAGCTTTTCAACTACCGTTCCTATCTGTTCACCTTTCAGTATGCGCAATAAATTTTCTTCATTGTTAATATCAAAAACAATGATTGGCATATCATTTTCTTGGCACATTGTAAATGCTGTTGTATCCATTACGTTGAGTCCAAATTCTAACACTTTTTTAAATGAGACTCGATCATACTTCTTTGCATTAGGGTCTTTTTCTGGATCAGCATTATATATACCATCAACTCTAGTGCCTTTAAGTAGCACATCAGCATTAATCTCATTAGCCCTGAGTGCTGCAGCTGAATCGGTAGTGAAATATGGACTTCCTGTGCCCGCAGAAAATATAACTACTCTTCCCTTTTTAAGGTGACTGTGTGCTTTACGTCTGATATAAGGCTCCGCGATCTCACGCATCTCTATAGCTGTCACAAGCCTAGTATATACATCAATCTTCTCTAGTGCACTCTGAATTGCCATACCGTTAATCACAGTAGCCATCATTCCCATATAATCTCCTTGAACTCTTTCAATGCCTGACTCAGCAGCTTGTAATCCTCGATAGATATTGCCCCCACCTATTACTACGGCTACTTGTACACCTAAATCTACAGCTCCTTTAATTTGACGTGCATAGTATTGTAACATTACTGGAGAGATACCATACAGTTGATCTCCCATTAAAGATTCACCTGATAGTTTAAGGACTATTCTTTTGTATTTAAGTGCCATTACTTGTGGTTTCGATTGCTAGGTAATACGTTGACAAAAGTAACAATTTATACCGCTGGCGGTGGCCTGATTCATCAGCGTTTTATAAACTATGCAAAAAAAAAGAGCGACTAAAAAGTCACTCTTTGTTATTTTAAAGATTATCCAAGCTTTACATGCTTAAAATCTGTAACAGTTAAGCCTGAACTTACACTGTCAAGATATTGAGTTATATTTTGCTTGTTGTTCTTAACGAACGCTTGATTAAGTAGCGTTCTTTCCTTAAAGAACTTATTAAGTTTACCCATTGCAATCTTTTCTAGCATAGCCTCAGGCTTACCTTCTTGTCTTGCGATATCCATTCCTATCTCGATCTCTTTCTCTACGATAGACGAATCAACACCGTCTTTATCTACAGCTACTGGATGCATCGCTGCCACTTGCATCGCTACATCTCTCCCTGCTGAAACATCAATACCATCTTGGGACAGACCTAAGATTACACCCGCTTTATTGCCCATATGTATATAAGATACTACCTGAGGAGCCTCCATTTTTTGATAGTCAGCTACCTCTACTTTTTCACCAATTACTCCTACTTGTTCTATGATTTTTTCTCTTAGTGTAATACCACCGAAATCTTGATCAAGAAGTGCTTCCGTATCTGCGGGGAATGTATCAAGAGCTAATTGTGTAATTTTATCCGTCATAGCTACGAAATCTTCATTCTTAGATACGAAGTCAGTTTCACAGCTTAGCCTTACCACTACGCCTTTGCTACCATCTGCTGATACTTTGGCCAGTACACAACCTTCCTTAGCGTCTCTGTCCGCTCTCTTGTCAGATAATTTCTGACCTTTCTTTCTTAAAAATTCGATAGCACCATCCATGTCTCCATTAGACTCGACAAGAGCTTTTTTACAGTCCATCATACCTGCACCTGTGACGTCTCTTAGTTTTTTAACGTCCTTCGCTGATATTGCGCTCATATATATATTATATTAATAGTGTTTGTAAAAATTGTTAATAACATAGATGTTGAACTTTAAATTTCAATAGTTACATCTATAAAAATTGGTTGCTTAGATTACTCAGCGGCTGGCGCATCTTTTGCTGGAGCCTCTTGAGCCGCCGCTTTCGCCGCTTTCGCTGCTGCTCTTTCCGCTGACTTTGCCTCTGCTGCTGCCTTAGATTCTGCTGCTGCTTTATCTGCTGCTGCTTTAGCTATTGCTGCTACTTTATCCGCTGCTTCCTTTTCAACTCCCTTCTCAGTGAAACCTTCTTTGATCATACCTACTAGGTAGTCACAAATAAGCTTAACTGATTTAGATGCATCATCGTTACCTGGTATAGGGAAGTCCACATCATTAGGATTAGAGTTAGTATCTACCACTGCAAAAGTCTTCATGCCTAACTTCTTAGCTTCTTTGATAGCGATATGCTCGTGAGTGATATCGATTACAAAAACAGCTGTTGGCAGTCTATTGATGTTGGCAATACCTCCAAGTACTTTTTCAAGCTTATTTCGTTCTCTAGTCAGAGTTAATTTCTCTTTCTTGTTGATCGAACTTAGAGATCCATCTGCTAACATAGCATCGATAGAATTCATCTTTTTGATAGACTTACGTATCGTTTGAAAGTTAGTCATCATACCTCCTAACCATCTTTCGGTTACGTAAGGCATGTTCACTTCTTTCGCTGCGTTAGCTACGATATCTTTTGCTTGTTTTTTGGTTGCTACGAAAAGGATTTTTCTTCCTGACTTAGCGATTTGCTTCATAGCAGCACCCGTTGCTTCAAGACGCTCAGATGTTCTGTTGAGGTCGATGATATGGATACCTTTTCTCTCCATGAAGATATAAGGAAGCATTTTTGGATTCCACTTTCTTTTTAAGTGTCCGTAGTGTACTCCAGCTTCCAGTAGTTCGTTATATGATGGTAATTTCATTGTTATTCCTGTTGAAACTTTTAATAAAAAATAATGGTAATAGTAATTCTAACGCTTTGAGAACTGGAAGCTCTTTCTTGCCTTTGGTTTACCATATTTCTTTCTCTCTACTTCTCTTGCGTCTCTAGTAAGGAATTTCTTCGCTTTGAGAGCTGGTTTATTTTCTTCATCGATTTTAACAAGTGCTCTAGAGATTCCTAGTCTTATAGCTTCTGCTTGACCTTTAAATCCTCCTCCAGACACATTGATTTTGATGTCGTATTGTTTTTCTAGTTCAGATACCTTTAATGGCTCTGTTACACTATTCTGTATATTCTGCATAGGAAAGTAGTTACTTAACTCCTTACCATTGATAATGATGTTTCCATCCCCTTTGGTAAGATATACTCTAGCTACAGATGCCTTTCTTCTACCGATTGCGTTTATAGTTTCCATATCTTATAGTTCAAATTTTGTAGGCTTCTGAGCAGCGTGTGGGTGCTGGTCACCTTCATATACGAATAGTTTTTTAATCATAGCTCTACCTAATTTATTCTTTGGTAGCATACCTCTTACGGCATTTTCTATGATCATACATGGTTTAGAGTCAAAAACTTGCTTAGCAGTCTTTCTCTTCTGTCCACTTTGGTAACCTGAGTAAGTGATGTATTGCTTGTCATCAAGCTTTGCACCAGTAAACCTCATCTTCTCAGCATTAAGAACGATCACATAATCTCCAGTATCTACGTGAGGAGTATATGATGGCTTGTGCTTACCTCTCAGCATTGTAGCTATATGGGTTGCTGCTCTTCCTACGATAGCTCCATCGCCATCGATTACGTGCCAAGCGTGCGTTACCGTCTGCTTATTTGCTGATATTGTTTTATAACTTAATGTATCCACAGTTATATATCTTAAATAATGAATTAAATAATTTCTAAAAGCGCCTGTTTTACTAAGCGGCTGCAAATGTAATTTTCCTATTCTTATAATGCAAGCTTTGTTCAGTTATTTTCATAAAAACATTTCATAACTACCTGATAAACAGTATGAATTTCGCACAATTTTAAACATAGCCCTTGTTTTAGAGAAGAAATTATTGCTTTTTAATGTGCTTTAATTAGAATTAATCACATGTGTATTGAGCTCTTTTTCAATGAGTAGTTTGTTAGTTGGCATTAAGAAGAACTTTTTAATAGTGCTTATCGTAAGTCAAGCTCCAACTTTATTCAAGTCTATTCCTAATACATTACCTTTGCGTCCGATGCTCTACCAACTATCCAATGCTATTATAAAAACATATCTCTCACTGAGATTTAAAAGGATAGAGCGTATCCGTGCACAATCCCCCGCACTTCAGAAAAATCTGCTCAAAACTCTCATTCAGCAGAATAAAAATACCCGCTGGGGTAAAGAACACCAATTGACTCAGTTATCTAAAGCGGATGAGATTGGTGACGCATTGCCAATAAGCAACTATGAGTCCATACAGCCATATATCAACAAAATGCTGCACGGTGAAGTTAATGTATTAACACCCGGCACCACCGAATACTTTGCGAAATCTGCTGGCACTACTAGTGGTAAGAGTAAGTACCTTCCTATCAATCGGAAAATGCTACACAGTAACCTGATAGCATCTAGCTGGGAATCTATGGCTACTGTATATGATCTCAGACCGACAGCTCAGAGTTTTCAACATAAAAACCTGATATTAGGTGGATCTCTAGAGCCTTATACAGATTACAAGCAGAGTATAGTGGGCGATGTATCTGCAATCATGCTTCATACTATGCCAGGAGCTGGTCGTCCATTTTATTGTCCGGATTTTGAAACCGCTCTCATGCCTAACTGGGAAGAAAAAATTGAACTCATAGCACAGAAAGCCTCTAAGGCCAATATCGTAATGATCGCAGGAGTTCCTACATGGAACCTTGTACTTTTCCATAGAGTACTAGAGATTACTGGGAAGGCGAACCTGTTAGAGATCTGGCCTAACTTACGTACCTATATGCATGGTGGAGTAGGATTTGAGCCCTATAGGGAACAATTTAGAACGTTGTTACCTACCGATGATTTTGATTACATGGAGATATATAATGCCTCTGAAGGGTACTTCAGTATACAAGACACAGCTGAAGATGGCATGTTATTATTAACTGACCATGGCGTATACTATGAATTCGTGCACATCAGCGAGATAGACCATAAAAGTCCAATCGTACTACGACTAGACCAAGTAGAAAAAGGTGAAAAGTATGCTATGTTGATCTCTACTTTTGCTGGTTTGTGGAGATATATGATTGGTGATACCGTACAATTCGTAAGCACTAGCCCTTATCGGATCAAGGTTGTAGGCCGAACTCAGCATTATATAAATGTATTCGGTGAAGAAGTAATGGTTGGAAATACAGACCAAGCGATCGCCGAAACATGTCTTGCGACAAAAGCGGTAGTAAAAGAATATACGGTTGGTCCTATCTACATGACAGAACCGGGTAAAGGAGGCCATCAATGGTTGATAGAGTTTGATGTGGAACCTAAGTCTATATCTGAGTTTGAAGCAATACTAGATCATAAGCTGCAGGACATCAACTCAGACTATGAAGCAAAAAGATATAAAAATATGGCCCTCGGTCAATTAAAAATCGACTCTTTGCCGAACGGATCATTTCATAATTGGCTTAAATCTAAAGGAAGAATAAGTGCTCAAGTCAAAGTGCCTCGTCTATCCAATACTCGTAAATATATAAATGACCTACTAAGCTTCATTGAATGAAAGAAATAGAAGTAATATCAGGATTAGTACAAAAAGATATCGGTGTGGTAGTACGCCAAGAAGCAGATGAACAAGAGTTACTTAACGCTATAGTAGATAGAGTGACTTGGATGCTACGGTGTGATAAGGATCTATTGATGAGCTATCTCTACAGACTCGATGTATTAGAGCACAAGATTAATGCAGCGCTGATGCCAGGAAACCCGCTTAGTGCAGCGGAAGCCTTAGGTTTTCTGATATTCGAAAGACAAAAGCAAAGAATGGAAACTAAGAAGAAGTATAAAACAGAACCCATAAAGGGTTGGGAATTTTAAAATACAATTGATTAACGGATTTTAAATTCATTCTAGATGGTCAAGCGTCGGTATATAAACAATGCTGTTAGAGATGTTAAATAAGACTGAAACCTATCAGTCTCATATTGTGTTTAATAATCAATACCCTTGCTTTTAGATTGCGATTGGTCCACGAGATGAATCACTTTTTAGGTTTCATAGCCCTAGCTATGGGAAACAATAAGATGAACTATTGGCAATCAATGTCTTTCAAATAGCAAAACAAAAGTTTTTGGAACACTTCAAAAACATCAACAAAAAACATAACGAATATAATATGGCAACAGCGGCATTGGCAATAGCAAAAGAAAATCTTCACAAGAATGGATATCTAGATTTAGAAGTAGACCCTACATTGGATTTGGTGGCAGAAATCAATAAGCTCAAGAAAGAAAAAAACATGATTATACTGGCTCATTATTACCAAGAGTCTGAGATCCAAGATGTAGCTGACTATATTGGAGATAGCCTAGGCTTGTCACAAAAAGCTGCCAATACCGAAGCTGATATAATTGTCTTTGCAGGAGTACACTTCATGGCTGAAACTGCTAAAATGCTCAACCCTAAGAAGACGGTATTACTGCCAGATCTTAAGGCAGGATGCTCGTTAGCTGATAGTTGTCCGCCACACTTATTCAAAAAATTTAAAGCTAAGTATCCCGATCATGTAGTGATCAGTTATATCAATTGTACAGCCGAGCTCAAAACACTTACAGATGTGTGCTGCACTTCTACTAATGCCAAGACTATAGTAGAAAGTGTTCCCAAGGATAAGGGAATCATATTCGCTCCAGATAAAAATTTAGGGGCTTGGTTAATCAAAAAAACTGGACGTGATCTCGTACTTTGGAATGGTGCCTGCATGGTACATGAGATATTTTCAAATGAGAAAATCACCAAACTTCAAATCAGACATCCAGAAGCTAAATTCATAGCACATCCAGAATGTGAGGACCATATATTAGACAAAGCTGATTTCATTGGCTCTACAAGTCAGCTCATTAATTTTACTCAAGAGAATGACTCTAAAGAATTTATCGTAGCTACTGAGTCTGGTATCCTTCATCAAATGCAATTAAAGTCCCCGGATAAAACATTCATCCCAGCACCCCCTAACAACACCTGTGCTTGTAATGATTGTCCATTCATGAAGAGAAATACAATGGAAAAATTATATCTCACTATGAAATATAATCTTCCTGAAGTAACCCTTTCTAATGAAGTAATCAAGAAAGGCCTTCCGTCTATTACGAAGATGTTAGAGATTAGTAAAGCGGCAGGGTTGTAGTGCCAGAATGGCGATTTGAAAATGTGCGAAAAATTTTCTAGTGTTGCTAAGCAATTAGTTTTTTTGCCTGTTACTGAAGTAGACAGTGACATTATTGCATTACTGTCAAATAAAACGATCAAGCCTAGTGTCATATTGAATTTATTCGACGTCGCAGTAAATTATTCGACGTAAGGAAAAGTCGTTTAACCAAAAGAGCCCAACCATTTTCACGATTGAGCTCTCTGGTAATATTTAAAAGAAAATTATATCTATTAAAAACCTTTATATCTATCCACCAACATTTTATTAGTTTCACGACTTTTAATGTCATCCATTATCGTTTTGATCTTCGCCAATGCGGTAGAAATGTTTGTATCGTTTGGCATCTCATTTTGCTTTTCAGTCATTGCGCCTTTAATTCTATTTAGTGTATTCATCGACACGAATTTTCGATACATATTAGTAGATAGGTTACCCGCGATAGAGCCAAGTTTCTCTGCAGCCTTTTGCATTGCTGGTGCATCTTGCGTACTCAACATACTGTAATATTTTCCATAGAAATCAAACATAGAATACAAACCAACTGTCTCTAGTTTATCCTCGAAGAAAGGTAAATATTGTGCATCTCCCGTCTTGCCGTAAATGTCCGCTATAGATCCTACTAACATGTCAGTGTCTTCCTTTGCCAATATCTTAGTATACTCCAGTGCCTTTTCGGGATTGCTATCGTAAAGAGCACTTACTGCCTTACCAAGCACAGGATATGCTTGCTCAGTTTTCATGATCTTAGATACAAGTAAATTTAAATCTGTTCCTTCGACATTTACCAATGCATTGAGTGCTGCGGCTCTTACTTTTGAGTGTTCGTCATTAGTCGCAAGTTTTATTAATATATCAGAAGCTCCAACTTTAGTTACATCCATTTCCTTTATTGCCTTCGCTCTAATTGAGTAATGTGGATATGCCAACATCTCGTCTTGAAGTATAGCGAAACTTGCATCTTCTTTAAGGTTGTTCACTGCAGAATAAACGTGTAAAAATTTAGTTGCGTACTTTGCCTGTGCCATTAATTCTGCTTCCGTCTTAGCATGATCAATAGTCATCAATATAGAAGCCGTACCATCCATCACTACGGCAGAAGGAGCAGATGTTACATTTTCTAATACTAGTGATTGATTTCTATTGTTGACCGTTACGTTAAATGTAGAAAGGGTACCATTCGAATCATATAGATCTATCGCCATAGGCAATACAAATATTGCTGGAATCTCATTTGTTGGTTCATGCTTTTGAATTACATCTAAAATAAGTGTCTTATCTGCAGCATCATATGTGTGTGTCACTTCTAACTCAGGATGACCCGCAGCAAAAAACCATTGATCCCAAAACCAATTAAAGTCCATGCCTGTGATGTCCTCCATAGCAATACGTAGCTCATCAGCTTCTACTGCTGTGTATTCATTGTCTTTTAAATACTTGTTACATCCAGCGAAGAACGCTTCGTCACCAATAATGTTACGAAGCATATGTAATATCAATCCACCTTTATTATAGCTATGTGCATCAAACATTTCCTCCTTGTCATCATATCCAAAATGAATTAGAGGGTGAGTACCTTGCTGTCGTGCGGATCCAAGGTACCCTCTCAGCTCATTGACGCGGTGAAAGTCCGCAGCTTCTGCGCCATCATGGTGCTCTGCCCAAAGGTATTCTGAGTAGTTCGCGAAGCCTTCGTTAAGGGTTAAGTTGGCCCAAGACTCACAGGTAACCAAATCACCAAACCAGTGGTGCATCATCTCATGCGCTACGATATAATCGTTATCATTGTCTATCAGTTCTCTTCCTGTCTTCTGTACAAATTCACCGAATATTACCGCTGAAGTATTCTCCATTGCACCTGATACATAATCTCTCATAATCACTTGACTGTATTTATCCCAAGGGTATGGATACTCCAGTTTTTCAGAGAAGAAAGAAAGCATCTCTGGTGTGTGGTCAAAAATTTCTTTTGCGTGTTCCTTATATTTATGCTCTACCATATAAGTCAATGGCATTCCATTCCATGAGTCTTCTACTTCCGCAAAATCTCCTACGCCTACAAAAAACAAATATGGTGCATGTGGCTTTGTTTGCTTCCAAACATCAGTACGTGTTCCGTCAGAATTTTTATTTGAAGACACCTTCTTCCCATTTGATAATGTCTTGTACTTATCTTGTACTGTAAGAGATATTTCTTGTGTCGTACGTTCGTTCGGCTTGTCGAAAGTAGGGAACCATTTACTATTACTTTCTGTCTCTCCTTGAGTCCAGATTTGCATTGGCTTATTAGCCTCCTCACCTAGTGGATTAATAAAAAACAATCCTTTGTCAGAAGTAATTGCTGCGCTTCCTCCTATAGGTGCTTCGTTAGGTTTTGCTATATAGTCGATATACACATTTACTTTTTCCCCACGCTTATATTCACGATCTAGATTGATCGTAATATCTATTCCATCGTAATCATATGTAGCAATTCTATTATTGACTTTTATTTCTTTAATGTCAAACCCTACCGCATCTAACATCATCTTACTTTGTGCGTAAAATAGTGGTGTAGATGTAATGTTTGCTTTTCCGATTACATACTGATTCGCCCAATCAAATTTGATATCTAATTTCGTATCTAATAAATCGAAATGACGTGTTGCGCTTTCGTTATACTTTGGTAATTCGTAAATTTTTTCTTCTGCTTTTGCAGTGACCACCGTTTCTGGTAAAACTGTCTCTTCAACTATTACTTCTTCGACCATCGTCTGGTCTGTCATTTTGTTTGTTGATCCACATGCAGAAACTAATACTGCAAACGTAAATAAGAAAATTAATTTTTTAATGATTTGCATTTATATGATATTGATTAAGTAATTCTAATTTGAAATTTATTGTTTTTTGGAGTTTGCCATAGCTTATACCGCCACACTATGATCTCTTAAAGCATCATTTAAACTTATTTTTTTATCCGTACTTTCTTTACGACGTCCAATTATCAATGCACAATTAACATTATAGTCTCCTGCTGGATATGACTTAGTGTAGCTACCAGGAATAACGACGGCACGCTCAGGCACTTCTCCTTTGTAAACTATAGGTTCGTCTCCTGTTACGTCAATGATATGTGAACTCTTTGTCAATGTAACTCCAGCTCCTAGTACTGCCTCTTTGCGTACTCTTACACCTTCTACTACAATACATCTAGATCCTATAAAACAGTTATCTTCTATGATCGTTGGAGTCGCCTGTAGCGGCTCTAATACACCGCCAATGCCTACCCCTCCAGATAAATGAACATTACGCCCTATCTGTGCACAGCTTCCCACTGTCGCCCAAGTATCTACCATAGTACCACTACCTACCCATGCGCCTATGTTTACATAACTAGGCATCATGATTACTCCTCGCTCTAGATATGCTCCATGACGTGCTATCGCATGTGGAACTACTCTTACGCCTTTAGCTGCATATCCAGACTTAAGTGGAATCTTGTCGTGAAATTCAAATGGACCAACTTCAGTAGTTTCCATCTTACAAATCGGAAAATACATTACAACTGCTTTTTTAACCCAGTCATTCACTTTCCAATAATCGCCTAATGGTTCAGCAACTCTCAATTCTCCTTTATCCAATAGATCTACTACACTATGTATTGCCTTCTGAGTCACTGGTGTCTTTAATAGAGATCTATCCTCCCATGCTGTTTCGATTATGGTTCTTAATTGATTCATTGTAGTGTTATATTTGTTTGCTAAGATAATATAGATTGACAAAATCTATTAAAAGGTGTCAACCCTTGTCTTGGTTGGTTTACTGTTACAAGTTTTTTTCGCTCTATTGATTAGTTCTACTATTTCACTTGTAATCATAGCGGTTGCGCCCCAGAGTACGTGTTGATTCAATTTGTAGTAGGGTACATCTTTCAACATGATATTTCTCACCTGCAGATCCTTGGTATCTACAATTTCCGCTGTCAACAATCTGTTTATAGGAAAGGAAACAATCGAAGCAACTTCCGATTCTTGAGGAATAAATTTCGGTGACCTCTCCATGTGACCAACGAAAGAGTAGACCATAAAATTACTTGCGAACACATATAAGTCCGTAAGTTGTCCGAGTATACTAATTTGGTCTGACGGTATACCTATTTCCTCCTCTACTTCTCTGAGTGCTCCGATAAGTAACGTGTCATCTTCTTCTTCGAGCTTACCTCCTGGAAAGCTAATCTGACCTCCATGTTTATCTTCTGGATGACTAAATGTCCGTTCTATGAATGCCATTCTGAGTTCGTTACCTTCGGGATAGATGAGACTCATCACACAGGCTTTCTTATGGTTGTCTGGGGCAATGCGATATTTGCTTTTGGATGAAATTGGCGCAAGTTTGTTTTGTGCCTCTTCTCCAGGCAAACCTATTTTAATTTCTTCCCTTATTTGATTAAGTAGAAGTTTTTGTTCAACCGTAAGTATTGAATTAGGCATGTATAGATTACAACTTAAATTTGGGAATGTTCATTAATAATAATTGAACAATTGCTACTGTGGTTAAACCAACTACACATTCTCCTCTTCTCCCTTCATTTTTTCAGCATTCTCATATACGACGAGGGCTTCTATAACATCATTGAGATTACCTTCTATGATCTTATCGAGACTGTAAAGTGTTAGATTGATTCTATGGTCTGTCACTCTGTTTTGTGGATAGTTGTATGTGCGAATCTTATCTGATCTATCACCACTACCCACTAAAGATTGTCGTTGGGTTTTCTGCTCAGAATCGTTTTTGATTTTAGCTGCTGCTTTTACTTTTTCGTAGAGTCTATTAAGTGCTATTTCGCGGTTTTTGTGCTGTGATCTCGAATCTGTACTCTCTGCAGCAATACCTGTAGGAAGGTGGGTAAATCTAACGCCAGATTCTGTCTTGTTAACGTGCTGCCCACCGGCTCCACTCGCACGGAATGTATCTGTACGTAATTGATCTTTACGTATCTCGATATCTTCTTCTTCAAATTTAGGCAGGACTGCCACCGTAGCGGCTGATGTATGTACTCTGCCTTGGGTCTCCGTCCTAGGTACGCGCTGCACTCTATGTGCGCCAGATTCAAACTTGAGCTTACCATATACATCTGTACCAAATACTTCAAACGATATCTTGCTGTATCCTCCTGATGTACCTTCGTTGATATGTATAATTTCAGTCTTCCAACCAGGCTGTGAATCAATATACTTAGAATACATACGATATAAATCTCCAGCGAAAATACTCGCCTCATCTCCTCCTGCTCCTGCTCTAATTTCTACCACTACATCCTTTTCGTCTTCTGGATCTTTCGGTATAAGTAATTGTTTGAGTTCTTCCTCAAGTGTATCAACATTTGATTTGAGTTCTGCTAATTCCATCTTGGCCATTTCCTTCATCTCAGGATCTGGATCGGCCATCATTTTATTGGCACTTTCAACACCTTCTAGGGTAACTTTATATTCTCTAATCTTTCCTACTATCTCACGCAAGCCACTATACTCCTTGTTGGTTTTAGTGAATTGCTTCATATTAGAGACTATCTCAGGATCTGAGAGCTTCTCTTCTAGGTAGTGAAATCTACCTTCTATGGCTTCAAGCTTATCTAACATGTCTTATTCTTTATAGGTCGCGAAGTTAAATAAACTTTTAAGATCGCGGAAAGTGTGATATCTGTATGGTCATACACTCGTTAATAATAAATTGTTGCTTGATCGTACTCTATATTTGAGCGCAATTAATTTATGATTACGACCTTTTCATAGCCGCCAATCGCCTAGATGTCGCAATTTAAGTAAAAAGGAAGCGCACTTTCGCAAAGACCAATTCAATGTCCAATCCTGGTATGATTCTTATATTGCTTTATGGTATTTAATTTACACTATTTTAGAGGCATTACAATAATCCCTTGCTTTGATCTTCTAATACTAAAACCTGGTCAGGTGTTCAGTATTAAACTATAAGTGGTTTTTGCAGCCATTATATCTAAACGATTGTCTATACATTAGTTTCCTACACTATAAAATACATACAGACTTAACTCCTCTGCCTTTTACAATTCGAATATAATTTCTGTTTACTCCGTAAATAAATTTGGTTCCTTAATAGCGTGTAGGCTATTCATAGATAATAGTTCCGGCGAAATAAAAAGGTTGCAAAAGACTAGTCTTGTATTTAGGCGTTGGTTTATCCCTCGCGAAAAGAAGCTTACAAAGCATTTGTTTCAATTGGCTAGAATGCGTTATAGGGTGTAAAATATTAGTGTGGTAAAATAAAAGTAATCAAACAACAAAACACAATAAGGATTTATTTAATGTGTTTTATTATTCTGTTTGTTCTTCAACCACAATACTGTTCAAGTTAGGTGATTTTCCTACACCTGCAAATTCCCGTGTTATGAACAAAGTATGACTCTCTGTTGGAATGTCATACTGTAAAAATTCACTGTTGGGTGGAAATACTCTCATCCTTTTATATAAACCAGAAGGTGACTTGGACCAAAGAACATATGAGCCTTCATTATTTAGAGTGAGATGAGTAAGGTCTAAATATCCTCTATGTTTTTTTTTATTGCTATAAGCTAATACATAATCTGATAATGCCAAGGCTGTACCTGATAATACGGTGATCTTTGTGGTCTCGTCTATCATCATGTTCTTAATAACAGACCTAGCAGTTGCATTCTTATCTATGATCGCCATACGTGAATCTACCAATTGTCTCATCTCTACAGCTTTAGTTGAGTTGTCTGAAGTTGGTAGAGCGTCTGATAAACTATAACCTATCGCCAATAGTAGCATAAAACCAACACCTATGAGCCAATAATACTTTGGTGATTTCATTGCTTAAGGGTCTATACTTAATATTTTGATTTCCACACGTTGATTTTTCTTGCGCCCAAATTTTGTTTGGTTATCTGCTATAGGTCTTCGCTTGCCATAGCCCTTGAACTGTAGTTGTCCGCCCTTTACTCCTTTCTTGTTAAGGTATTGAGCGACTTCTTTAGCTCTAACCCTAGAGAGCGAATCACAAAACGTGTGTTTAGGTGTTCCGTTAGTATGTCCTCCAACTTCTATTCGAACATCTTCATTTTCTTGTAAAAACTCTACAACTTCATCTAAGACAACAAAGGACTCTTTAGTAATTTCAGATTTATTTGCTTCGAAATATAAATTATTAATGTTAATTTTCTTGCCTGTAAATAATTTAGATCTATTAAGGTCTTTGAGTATTTTGTTCTTGTACGGTGTTTCTTCTGTCGCTACCTCTTTCTTTTTTGGCTTAGGTTTTGAAACCCTTCTTAGGTGTGGTGGTTTTTCATCTTTTACTTTAGACTTTTTCTGTACCGCAACAAATACCTCATCTCCTGGACAAGGTATTTGTCTGATCTCAGAGGCATTGTCTAGTAGAATGTGCCCAAAATAAGGATCCAATACAGGCGTCTTATAAAATGCTTCTAATGATATCGCTTTTGTGTTAATGTTGGGTGTAAATTCAAAAGTGTACGTTACCCAATCTGTATTAATAACTGGTTTTGACTCGGCTAACAATTGGTTGCGGGGGCAAAAATTAATGCCTCCCCATATCCGAAGCACAGCAGGCCTAGAAGGAGGCATTGTCTGATTGGGTTGTATGTTATCAAGCGCATAAGTCACATCCTGCATCATACTAAAATATGTTTCAGATCTAGCAAGGTCAATACTAAATGTATAACATTTCCCCGTCTCAAGAGGCGTACTAAGCTTCTGAGAGACAGACTCCCAAGACTCGTTTTCTCTTGTCACCATTCCTAGGTACGTCTTTCCATCTTTGGCCGCTTTAGTAACTCCAAATATCGGATCATTGGGGTTTTCTGTATGTATATCTGGTGGGCTCTCGTTGAATTCTCGAGTTCCACAGTCTACCCAGCCCTTAATTCCAATAAACTTATTAGTTCCTGCTCTAGGTGTATCTTCAAAGGATGGATTAGATAATGTGATAACCACACCTTGGCCTATTGCCTGATTGTATGAGACAATAAGAAATATCGTAAAGATTGATATTGTAATCCGTTTCATGTATTTATCTAAATTACTAATATTTGTTTTAGTATATATATAGTACTGCCAATTAAATTGTTCAAAGGTCATTTATGGTTGCACTACTACATTTATGTAAGATACTTTAACTGGCTTTAAATTACAAACTCACCAATAGAACTAACCAAAACCTCCCTTTGGGCCTTCAGTATGCTATGATATTGACAAGCTTAAAAGGCTATTAGATTAATCTTAAATACTATATTACTAAAAACCAACAAGTTCAATATCAAAAATTAAAACTGACCTATCTCTCGTTCTGCTGTTTTCTTCTCCATAGGCTAAATATGGAGGTATGAGTAAATGGCCGCTGCCTCCTTCACCAAACTTAGGTATTCCTATCGTCCATCCTTCAATGACTCCCTGAAGATTGAAACTTATATTGTTCCCACTATCAAACTCTACATCATCAGTATAATATCCCTTATAATTAACCGTAACGTTAGAGGTTGAGGTTGGCTTCTCTGAGCTGCCTGGTTCGTCTATGACGTAATACATACCATCAACTGTAGAAACTCCTACCCAACCCATAGAATCCATATAGTTATTCATGGCTTTGTCGTATCCTATTTCAGAATCATATAGGTCGTTGTCTCCACAAGAAGACGCTAATCCTACAATAAGGAATAATAATAATAGTTCTGTTGCTTTCATCTCTAAAAAATCTAATTGTTAAAATTGTGCCTTAAATAAACTACTTTGGAAAATATCTAGAAATCCGAAATCTTAGGACATTCTATTCGACCAAAATATTTCATGATGCTGATTCCTAAAAATGTGTAGGAATCATTGTCTTTGCTATTGCCTCTTTGATTACCCTCTTGTCCGAGATCAATCACAGATCTGTCAGATAAGGATGCTGCTATAGCTCCTCTAGTCGCTGACAACTCTGATTGACTCGGATATGTGCCGCTAACATCATCTAAGTAGTCCGTAAACAATATTCGGTAGGAGTATTCTATGTTGAGACTGAGGTCATATGTAATGTCCCACTTATATCCCGCTCCGACCACTGCACCTGCACTTATACCCAAATACTCTGACCCAACGGCCTGTCCTTCTGTACCAAAATCTTTTAGACAATACTTGGCACCTTCTAGCTCTGCAGTAGGGTTAAACCTAAATACATTTGCGCCAGCTAATAAATACGGTGTCAAATTCTCTATTGTGCTCCCATGAACATAGTTAAAAAAGTTAAACTCTATAACACTGGAGAGGTCGTATATATTAGATTTAAAACTGAGATTTCTAGCTTTTTCAAAATTGTTGGGTGAATCTACATCCGACGCTCCCACCGTACCGAAGTTAAGAGAATTCTTAAGAGAGATCCTTGTGTTGAAGTTCCATCGAGCATTCAGCCCTCCAGCGATACCTGGCTGTGTTACACTGAGTCTATTATTAAGGTCACCAAAATAAAAACTAGTGCCCAGCCAACCCCCTATCTCCCAGCCCTTCTGGGCATTTATACTAGAAAAAAAGACAGTAATTAGTACTAATGATAATAATAGTCTCATTAAAAAAAGTTCGTATGCAAAATAAGGTGCAAAAGTAAGAATATCTGTGGGTATATATTAAAGCAGCCGCTTCTTGCTTGAATGCACCATTTCTATGTCTTGCAAAGCAGTTAAATTTCGATTCTTTGCGATTTCAAAAAGAAAACGCACCGCCCTATTCGTTTGGTATCGAAACCCATTAAACTTTAATAATTGCTTCACCTTGAACCATAAAAACAGATGTTTTATGACTATATTTTATATATTTTTTGTCTATAAATGAAGCCTTCGCCTCTTACAGATACAATGTACATCCCGTTTAACAGGTTTGACATGTCTATAGCGTTGTTTGCCACGATTCCTGATGCCATTTTCATCCCATTAATTGATATTACATCATATACCATGTGTTGGTTCAGTTTAGTGTCTATTTTTATTATATCCATTGTTGGGTTGGGAGAAAAAGACATTTCATCCTCCGTTAAGACTTTGATGTTCGATAGATCCATCTCTTTGAATGTCATAGAGCCAATCACCCCAGTATCACCAGAAGTCCCACCGTTTCCGTTGGCTGCAATTCCTGCAGCGAATACAGTTACGTCTCCTGTCCCTGCTTCTGGCGATGTCCATAAAGCAGAAAACTCATCCAAATTACTAGGACCATTGTGTTCTAGATAAGTGCGTCCATTAAGCGTTAGTGATTTTGCATTACTACTCACGTCCGATAATGATCCAGCTCCACTATTATCAGCGTCTGTAACGACAGTCATCTGAAAACCATATCTTGTAGGGCTTCCTGCCGTGGCTTCAACTGCTATAAACATTGAATATGTTTCTCCGGGCCTATACTCTGTAACTTCTTCTCCGTCTTTAACTAAAACTATTTGGAGGTCTACAGCAAATGGTCCTGCAGATCCGTGACAATTACTACTGGCACACGTAAGTCCGTCTCCAGGAGCGCCTGCCGCACCTTGTCCACTGACAGTACCTCTACCTGCACTATTTGATAATAGAGCTGCGCCTGCCGCAACTAGCATAAATGAGTATATGTATTTTTTCATCCCTTTAAATTTTATAGGCAATTAAATGATATCTCTTAGTGACCAACTTTCTGTTTTGTAAAACGAATTTAAAACAAAAAAGGCTAGAAGTGTATCTAGCCTTATAATTATATTTTATTCCTCAATCTCACTTTTCTGCCATTTAATTTACTTTCTTAGACCTCCAATTTCGCTATTTCTTTTAGAGTTTTTTGCAGATTGAATCATAGATGCTTGTCCTCTTCTCTCTCTATTTGACATTCTCTTCTCGTATCTCTTCAATATAAACTGTTTAAACTCTCGCTCCGCTCTGATCAACTTAAGTCTTTTCTTAGCAGACAATACTCTCTCGAGCTTGTTCATAAATTCAATTTCTAAATTTGTTTGTGTTCTCTTGGCTTCCATTGCCTGTGACAACATTTTTCTAGATTCCTCATCTGTCATATCAAATATATTAACTGTTTCAACCTTTCGCTCCGTCCAAATCTCTTTTTTCATACTCTGATAGTCGTTATACAACGGCCAAAATGCCTGTGCCTCTTCTACACTTAGGTCTAGGTCTGTGGTAATAAAAGCTATCCTTTGTTGTTCTATTTTTTCTATTCGCTCCGCTCTTTTTCCCTCTCTCTGGGCAGACAGATTTATAGTAAACATCAGTGTCGCTGTTAATAATAAGTATCTCATGGTATTAAATATTTAATGGTATTAAAAAAATTCTTCTAAGAGCTCATCGTCTACATCGAACAGCAAGTCCTCTGAAGATTCATCTATAAAATATTGTCCTTCCTCGCTTGTAAAGATTTCGTCTAATGTTTCATCATCAATAAATTCTAAATCAAATATATCTTCTACCGATAACTCTTGAACAACATAATTGTAGTCTTCGCTACCTTCAACCATTGAGTAGGTGGATATTGTAAGTTCTCCCAATAAACTAGACCACATCATGGTCCCTGCCGATATGAGTATTGCCGCTGCAATACTGTATTTGAAGTATGATTTAATCGACACTGCTTTAACCTTCTCTTCGCGCTTGATTTTATTCATCACCTGGTTAGGAAGCGACTGAAAATACGATTCAAGTTTTTCTGTTTCTTGCATATGTTTCATTACACTTACAGATAGATTATCAAAGTAATCTACAGGAACCTTATATCCCTCACTATGTTTCCAATCAAAGAGCTTCGGAGCTAAATCTTTTATTTCTTCTCTAGGATTCATTAATAATTATGTTTTCTATTTTTTTTGCGGCCAAGTGGTAAGATGCCTTCAGCGCGCCTACTGACGTACTCAACACCTCGGACATATCTTTATAAGGCATCTCATCGTAGTATCTTAAATTAAATACTATTTTCTGTTTCTCTGGAAGTGTATCTATTGCTGAAGCTAGCATAACTTGAGCCTGGTTGCCGTCGAAATAATTGTCCGATTTAATAGTGTATATATTAGAGTTTTCGTCGTCTAATGAAACAGATTTATTTCGTTCTATTTTTCTAAAGTGATTGAGCGACTCATTAGTAGCTATACGATATAACCAAGTGTATAGCTTAGCGTCAGATCTATATTTGTCTAAGTTGCGATAGACCTTTACAAATGTGTTTTGAAGTACATCATCAGTATCTTCATGAGTCTTAATCATGCGTCTAATGTGCCAATATAACCGCTCTTGATACTTTGACATCAATTGACGAAAGCCTTTCTCTCGAGTGCTTTTATTCATGCATTGTTGCACTATATGGTTGTCGCTATGTTGTACTTTATCCAAAAGTTGATTTATTGTGATTCACTCAAAATATAATCTATTATTAACCGAAAGCAATAGTAACTTTATTGTTGCTGCTTCTTTGACTAATAAACAGAAGGAAGGTTTAACCGGGAGTATCTTTTTTGATATACACCATTGTTTTGATTGCCCTTATATGGTGCGTTAAGAGATTCACCATTATTCAACATCCCATTACTCATATCGGTAAGATCACCCCTTGGAATAAAGACACTTTTGTCTACAAGCGCCTTTTGCTAAAACGAAGTATATTTAAAGATCTTTAAGTCCATGTTGAAAGTAAAGCTGTTTATTTAGAATTAAGGCCTTTGAAGAATGTCACTTTGTGAGCTGAACTCTTCATATTTGTATCAAAATATCTAAAACAAACTAAGTATCATAAATAATCTACGCATGTTACGTTGGATAAGTCAGACTATACTGAATGTATTGGGTTGGAAAATATTAGGGGAACCGTCTAACGAACTCAACAAAAAGCTATATATAGTAGTGCCGCATACATCTAGTATGGACTTTTTTATCGGTATGTTAGTAAAATCAGCGAAGAACATAAAAGTCACTTTTTTGGGTAAAAAGGCTCTCTTCTTTCCACCACTCGGTTGGTTTCTAACATATGTAGGCATAGTACCCGTCAAGAAAAACAGCAATCAAATTAATGAAATCATAAATTTATTTAAGTCCAAAGATGTAATGTCATATGGCCTTGCCCCAGAGGGGACCAGATCTAAAGTAGATAATTTAAGATCTGGATTTTACCATATAGCCCATGGCGCGGGGGTGCCTCTGATAATGATCACATTTGATTTTGGAAATAAGATTGTTACTTTCAGGGAACCTTACCACGTATCTGACGATAAGGAAAAGGATATGGCTTATATAGAAGACTACTATAAAGGTGTAGTGGGGTGTCGTAAGAAGAGAAGTTTTCGTACTTAAATTGTTTCCACACTATCACCAACCATAGCTATCACTTGCTCATAATACTTAACGTATTGAGGTAAGATGTATTCGATATCAAATTTTTGTGCATGCTCTAATGCATTCTTCCGAAACTGTTTGTGGCGATCTTCGTCTTCTAAAATGTATAACACTTTTTCTGCCATAGCTTCTACGTCTCCTACATCACAAAGGAAGCCTGTTTTGCCGTCTATATTTACTTCTGGTAACCCTCCTATATTCGTCGAAACTACAGGGACTTCACAGGCCATGGCTTCTAGTGCCGCCAGACCGAAACTTTCATTCTGCGATGGTATTATGAATACATCTGCAATCGCCAATAACTCTTCTACTGCATCTTGTTTGCCAAGGAATCTTACATCATCACAAACGCCCAGTTCTCTACATAGAGCCTCGCAAACATTTCTCTCAGGGCCATCACCTACAAGTAACAACTTGGCCGGAATTTGCCTATGTACTATGTCAAATACTTTTATGACATCTTCTACTCTTTTCACCTTACGGAAATTCGATACATGAATGAGTACTTTCTCTCCATCAGGCGCTAGTGCCATGCGAAAATGATCTTTATCAACTTTGCGGAATCTTTCGAAATCGATAAAGTTATATATCACTTCTATCGGGTCATCTATATTAAATGTCTTCTCTGTTTCATCTTTCAGCATCTTAGATACTGCCGTGGTTCCATCAGAATTATTAATACTAAACTCTACGACAGGAGCAAAAGTCTTATCGGCACCTACCAAAGTGATATCCGTACCGTGTAACGTAGTCACTACAGGTATGATAATTCCGTGCGACTTTAGTATCTGCTTTGCCATATATGCGACTGCCGCATGAGGAATGGCATAATGGACATGTAAAACGTCCAACTTTTCATATTTGATCACATCTACCATCTTACTCGCTAACGATGTCTCATAAGGTGCGTATTCGAATAATGGATAATCTGCTCCTGACACTTCATGAAAATATACATTTTCATGAAAATGAATGAGTCTAGCTGGGCGCTTATAGGTGATGAAGTGAATCTGGTGCCCCGTTTTGGCCAATGCCAACCCTAGCTCTGTAGCTACGACACCACTCCCTCCATATGTGGGATAACACACTATTCCTATACGCATCTATCGATAATTTTTATTTTGTGAGTCCTAAGACATGTGTTATCAAAGGTCATATTTATTTGTTTTTACAATCGTATACAATGTTAATGGCATTTACCTATATTTTGCTCACGAAAAGAGGTTGTTTTTTTTGCAAACGACAAATACGGCTAATTTCCGACAATACGAAGACACCAAAAGTTGCGCCTACCTTGCTAATGGTATATAATATATAGATAAGTTACTTATATTTGTTTTCAGCAATATATCTGGCCTATTGGGTCTTCGAATCTACGCTAAATATCATGCTTAAATAAATTCATATCTAACCATATATTAACTTTTACAATTATAGAGAATGTCTAAATTATCTAAAGAAAAAGAACAAAAGCTCAAAGCGTTAGGATTGGCGGTGGATAAGCTAGAGAAAACATACGGTAAAGGCACTGTGATGAAGCTTGGGGACAAACAAGCCGTAAACATAGAAACAGTCTCTACTGGATCACTTGGTTTAGATATAGCCCTAGGAATCGGTGGGCTCCCTAAGGGAAGGGTTGTTGAGATTTATGGACCTGAATCATCTGGTAAGACAACATTAGCAATACATGCTATAGCAGAATGTCAGAAAGCTGGTGGAATAGCGGCTATCATAGATGCTGAGCATGCGTTTGATAGATTTTATGCTGAAAGCTTAGGTGTAGACACTGAAAACCTGCTCATTTCGCAGCCAGATAACGGTGAGCAAGGACTTGAGATTGCAGAGAATCTTATTAGGTCCGGAGCTATCGATATCCTAGTAATAGATTCTGTAGCAGCACTAACACCTAGAGCGGAAATAGAGGGTGAGATGGGAGACTCTAAGATGGGATTACACGCTAGATTAATGTCACAGGCACTTAGAAAGCTTACTGGTAGTATAGGTCGTACTGGATGTTGTTGTGTATTCATCAACCAGCTGAGAGAAAAGATAGGCGTGATGTTTGGTAACCCAGAGACAACGACTGGAGGTAATGCCTTGAAGTTTTACGCATCTGTTAGACTCGACATCCGTAAGTCTGGTTCGGCAATCAAAGACAAAGAGGGTAACGTGGTAGGTAACCCAATAAAGGTAAAAGTTGTGAAAAATAAGCTTGCTCCTCCATTTAGAATTGCTACATTCGACATTATGTTTGGAGAGGGAATCTCTAAGACAGGAGAAATCATTGATCTGGGTGTAGAAAATGAAATCATTCAGAAAGCCGGATCTTGGTTTAGCTACAATGACACAAAAGTGGCACAAGGTAGAGAAGGTGCAAAGAGGTTTATGGTAGATAATCCTGAGGTAGCAGAAGAAATTATGACTAAAATCAAAGCAGTATACGCACCTGAGTTGGTTGACGAAATTCCCGAGGAAGAAAGGTTGACACCAAGCTCATAGTTGGATTCTAAGGTAAACACAATACGAAAGATTATAGAAGGGGCTATCCCAATAGTTTCCGATTTTATAAGAGCGACTTACTTTAGGTAAGTCGCTCTTTTTAATAAAAGAGCGACTCGTGATAAATATCTAATGATATATAGCTCAAGATACATTCTATTTAGTCTAATATGGGTCACACACCAAACCACGAATAAATCTAATTTAGCGATAATGTTTTTTAGATTACATTAACAAAGCTTATTTTAACTAATATTCAATTATTGTTTAATTAAGAAGTCAAAAACAGAAAAATCATAGCCATCAATTACGTATTTCAGAAAACAGCACCAATTACAAATAAATAGTTAACCTTAAAAACAAAAAATGATGAACACAAAAGAAGAAATCGTAAATGATTGGTTAGCGAGATACACTGGTGTTGACCTTGAAAATTTAGGAAAGTATATTCTACTTGTCAACTTCAACAACTACGTGAAGCGATTCGCAAAAATGAAGGGCGTAAAGGTGGACGGTAAAAACCACAATATGATTTCTGCCACCTATAAGAACATAACTATTATTAATTTTGGAATGGGCAGCCCTAATGCCGCGCTTATTATGGATCTTTTATCTGCTATCAAGCCAAAAGCCGTGCTTTTCTTGGGTAAGTGTGGTGGCCTAAAAAAGCAAAACAAAGTGGGTGATCTGATTCTACCAATCGCTGGTATTAGAGGAGATGGTACGAGCAATGACTATTTTCCGCCAGAGGTGCCAGCCCTACCGGCGTTCGCATTACAGAAAGCAATATCTACAACAGTTAGAGATTTTGAAAGAGACTATTGGACAGGAACGGTATATACAACTAACCGACGAGTGTGGGAGTTCGATGAAGAATTTAAAAGTTATCTTAGTAAGACCAAGGCAATGGGAATAGATATGGAGACTGCCACACTTTTCTCTGTAGGGTTCTATAATAAAATACCAACTGGTGCGCTGCTACTCGTGTCGGATATGCCGATGGTACCTGAAGGAGTAAAGACTAGTAAAAGCGACAAAACTGTTACTATACATTGGGTCGATGACCACCTCAATATTGGTATCGAATCCTTAAGACAATTAATCAACAATTCCGCGACAGTAAGACATTTAAAATTTTAATAAACAAGTTAAAATAATTAAAAAACGTTCATGCCGATAACATAAATAATCAACTCAACGAAGCGAAATATAATCTTAATTTGATTATCAATGCGAAAAGAATACTCAAAAAAACAGCTCGTAAAATATATATCTTCGGGCACGATATACATTCTCAAGTTAAAAAAATGAAAGAGCCAGGAGTTGGCCAACGTCTAGATAAAAATGGCACTTCTTAATTCTTTAAAAAGGTACTTGATGATCACGAACAACAATTAGAAACAGAAACTACACCAGAAGATAGAGTTACAAGTAGAACACAATTTTTAATAGACGCCAACTTAACCAAATAGTTCGTGAAAAATGTCAATAAAAATATCAAACAAAGTATCTATTGGAATTACACCTCCTCAGTAATCATTCATACTATTGCTTTATTAACATCTGCAATATTACTCAAACTACTTTCTCCAAATGATTTTGGCGTTCTTGCTATTCTTTTTTTAGTGCTTGGATTAGGTTCAATATTTATCGGACAGGGTTATGTTTCTGCCATTATTAGAGAAAAAATAATAGACAATACAATCCTTAGTACTGTCTTTTGGATTAATCTCGGTTTTGGTTTTACTGTTGTTCTATTATCATACTTATTAGGAAGTTTTTTGGGAGAATATTTTAAGATCGATAATTTGAAAAATTATCTTTCACTCTTTTCTTTTGCCTATTTACTACAAGCGACCAATGTGGTTCCGCTAGCAATGTTGGAACGCAAACTAGATTTTAAGCAACACTCTATTATACATATCTATGCTACAATCATCGCAGCCATAGTTGCGATATTCTTAGCAATCAATCAATATGGTGTCTATAGTTTGATATGGCGTGGATTAAGTGCTGGTATCGTTGTCACTATTCTTGTATGGTATAAAAGTGGTTGGAAACCTTCGTTTGTTTTTAGGTATAATTCATTGAAAAATATACACCAATTTAGTCGGGGTGTGTTAGGCACTCAGATACTAAGATACGGTGCCAATCAATTAGATAATCTAATAGTTGCAAAACTATTGGGAACATCTGACCTTGGCATTTACAATAGAGCCAAAACTTTTGTTCTAAAACCTGCAAGAGAAATCAATGCTAAAACGAGATCTGTCGCCTATTCTGCCCTCAGCAAATTAGACGATCCTGATGAATATAGAACCACACTTTTTAAATTTACGCTTCTACTTACAATGGTAATCGTTCCTCTGTTACTTATAGTATTGATCTCCTCCGACACCTTGATATATACGTACCTCTCCTCAGAGTGGTATCCTATGATAAACATACTCAAGCTGCTAGCAATATCGTCTATTGTCATATCTACTAGTATGCCGAGTCAGATTATGTTATCCAAAGGTGCATCCTTTACATTATTCAAAACAGAAATGATTACTAACGTTATCAAGATCAGCGTATTACTTTTTGCATTTAAATTTGCCAATCTATTAAGTATCGTTACTTTATTTTTACTAGGTCAAGTGTTGTCTAATTTACTACAAAACATAGTGGCTTACCGTTCCGTTGAAGGATATAAGTTGATGATCTGGAAATATCATATCCTTCCTATCTTTGTGGCACTCATAGTTTATGGCTTAGCCGTTCTTATAGATCAATATGTAACCTACAGTATATTTTCTATGGTTTATAAATTGATTATTTGTCTTTCCATCTATGGCTACTATGCTTGGAAAACCTACCCAGAAATTCTCAAAAGCATTAGGAACTAACGCAAGACTTATTTTCAAAACATTTATTGTGAATTAGATACTATAAGTTTGCTTGAATAATAAATTAATAATGAAAGAAAGTACCTTGTGTTTGTCCTTCACTATTCCAAACAAAAACGAAGACATGAATATTTCAAGAGAATTAAATAAAAGAAGTGATGCGAAATGTGAGCTCTGCGGAAACGAAGAAAATCTCTTATCTTATATTGTCTTTCCAAAATCTGGAGAGAAACTAGAAGAACAAATCGCTATTTGCAATACTTGCCTCACTCAAATGGAAGGCAACAACCTTGACAAAAACCATTGGAGATGTCTTAATGATAGTATGTGGAATACCGAACCTGCAATACAAGTAGTATCATATCGAATGCTACACAGACTCAATGATGAATCTTGGGCACAAGACGCTATCAACATGATATATATGGAGCCTGATACTATGGAGTGGGCACAAGAAGGTATAGAAAACGAATTAGAAAAAATCATCCATAAAGACAGTAACGGTAACATACTCGAAAATGGAGATACAATAACTCTCATACAAGACCTAAGTGTAAAAGGTGCTGGCTTTACTGCTAAACGTGGGGCTGCTATGCGTCGTATCAGATTGGTACATGATAATCCCGAACATATCGAGGGGAAAATAGACGGTCAAGATATAGTCTTGTTGACGAAATATGTCAAAAAACAAACGAAGGGTTCTTAGTGCTAAACAAAATCGTTTTATCTCAAAGAAGTAAGACAATCTATAATCATTTCCATTTTATCTAATCTTCTCTATACTAATAATTGCCGACTTATTAATTGGGCCGTAGACATGAGGAAATATTTCTCCTATAGATTCAGCTAGTTCTTCTTTAAGTGTAGATGTAGCATCTAATAAATCTGTATCTATTGTCAACTTCAACAAGTCATTTATACCACTATAATATCTGTCCAATACCCCTGCGATCTGTGCTGCTCTTGAGGTATGTATAAATCCTTCTTGGTCCAGTGATGCGTGGATATAATTAGGTAGTTCCACTTGCTCCTCCCAAGAAGAAACTGCTACGATATGGTAGATAATGTTCAATGTAAATGTCTATGCTTTGAGTTTTTCTATAAGCTGCGTTAAACTAAGATTTCCTTGGTCTCCAGTAGTCATTTCTTTAACGGCAATCACTCCTGCTTCTACTTCGTCGCTTCCAATAATAGCTACATATGGAGCACCAGTACCGTTGGCATACTTCATTTGTTTTTTCATTTTAGTATTCTCTGGATATATATCTGCAGATATACCTGCGGCCCTGAGAGCACTTACTTGTCTACGGGCATACCTGTGACTCTCAGTATCAAACGAAACAAAAAAGATATCGATACTCTTAGTCACTGATTCTGGAAAAAGATTACACTCTTCCATGACATCATATATACGCTCCGCTCCAAAAGAAACACCTACACCGGACATGTCCTTGAGACCAAACATGCTCGTAAGATCGGCATACCTTCCTCCACCAGAGAGGCTTCCCATCTTGAGATCTGGATGGATCGCAGTATCCGCTACTACTTCAATAATACACCCTGTATAGTAACTCAGTCCGCGAGCTAACGTAAAGTCAAATTCAATTTTATTCTTGATCGCATAGTCGGACATATAATCCATCACTTCTTTCATCTCAGACACACCTAACATACCTGTTTCACTATCAGCTAATTTAGTGGCGATTAGGTCTATATCGTGCAATTGTATTAGGTCAAGTATTGTAGACGCTGCATTGTCATCCATTCCAAGGTTGGTGAGCTCTATTGCTACTTTATCCCTACCTATTTTATCAAGTTTATCTATCGCAACAGTTACACCAATAAAATTATCTGACTGTCCGGTGACCTCCGCAATCCCTTGTAATACTTTTCGATTGTTGAGTTTGATGATGACATCTAGATCTAATCTTGCGTATACCGTATCTAGTACCTGTAATAGCTCCGCCTCATACATCAAAGAGTCTGATCCTACCATATCCGCGTCGCACTGATAAAACTCTTGGTACCTGCCCTTCTGAGGTCTATCTGCACGCCATACAGGCTGTATCGCATACCTCTTAAATGGAAACTGAATATCATTCTGGTGCATAGAAACATACCTCGCTAATGGTACGGTAAGATCATATCGCAATCCACGCCTGGAAATTGAAGACAACATTGCGTTACTATCCTTTTTGGCAAGAGCCGCTGGATTTGCCTTAGCTAAATAATCTCCATTATTAAGTATCTTAAATAGTAGCTTGTCTCCTTCATCTCCGTACTTTCCAGTAAGCGTCTGCAGCAGTTCTATCGCAGGTGTCTCTATTGGCAAATAGCCATACGTCTTGAATACTTCCTTGATATGATCAAAAATATAATTACGCTTAATTATTTCTGATGGTAGGAAGTCCCTAGTTCCTTTTGCGATTGCAGGTTTGCTCATGTCTTTTATTAAATACTATACTACAGATTCGAATTGCTTCAAAAATCGAATATCATTTTCAAATAATAATCTGATGTCTCCAATATTATACAGGAGCATAGCCTGTCTTTCAATACCCATACCAAATGCAAATCCGGAATACTTCTCCGGATCTATGCCACAGCTACTCAATACATTAGGGTCTACCATGCCACAACCTAGAATTTCAAGATATCCCGTACCCTTGGTGATCTTGTAGTCTGTATCTGACTCTAAACCCCAATATACATCCATCTCTGCGCTTGGCTCAGTAAATGGAAAGTAACTAGGTCTCAGTCTTATCTCTTTATCAGCACCGTACATCTCTCGCGTAAAATACAGTAATGTCTGCTTCATGTCTGCGAATGAAACTTTCTCGTCTATATATAGACCTTCTACTTGATGAAACTGGCAGTGTGATCTTGCAGAAATGGTTTCATTACGATATACACGGCCTGGTGCTATGATACGAATAGGTGGCTTATTAGAAGTCATCATCCTTGACTGCACTGATGATGTATGTGTTCTTAGCAGTCTATTTGCTGAATCTTTGAGATAAAACGTATCCTGCATGTCACGTGCAGGATGATCCTCTGGTGTATTCATAGCCGTAAAGTTGTGCCAGTCATCTTCTATTTCTCTCTCCTCAGCTACTACAAATCCTATTCGTTCAAATATATCAATGATCTTACCCATCGTAGTCGCGATAGGATGACGCGCACCTCCAAATCCACAATAGGCTGGTGCCGTCAAATCAATATCTGCAGCCGCATTATTTTGTGATTGCTTTTTTAGAAGCGTTGAAATTGTGTTAAACCTACCTTCAGCGGCTTGTTTTAGATCGTTTACCTTTTGACCAAACTCTTTCTTTTGCTCATTAGGCACATTTCGTATTTCTCCAAATACAGGCTTGATCGCGTTTTTTGAGCCTAAATATTGGATTCTAAATGCCTCTAATTGTTCCGCGCTATCTATAGTGTATGACTGAATCTCAGCCATCATCACGTCTATTTTATTGAATACATTATCACTCATACCTTTGCTTCTTTCTTTTGGACACCGCAAAAATAAGGAATTACTCTCTAGCATCCTGATATAAAAATGGCTCTGTAAAAGTCATCTACAGAGCCAAATTATAATTTAATATCGGTTGATATTATTGCTTAGTCATTATATTTGTACATGTGCCACCACCAAATGCACTGGTTACTGTAGCTGTAAAAGAAATAGTACCGTCTTCTAGTAGCGTACCATCTCCAACAATCGTAACTTCAAGTTGAAATACCGGCTCAGTCAGAGTTTGTGTTGGAATATCAAACATTGTTTGACTTGTCGCTTTACCCTGTATTTCTAAACCTCCATTAAGGATAACTATGTCCTCAGCTGTATCTCCACCAGATATTACAATACTGTATGGGTCTCCATCACAGTCATCGCCACTCCACGTTCCTATATATAGATCTTGTAATCGATTTTCACAGTCATCGCCATACAGTCCTGCACTACAATCCTCTGTGTCATCGCCACATGAAGCAAACATAACAGCAACAAAACACAAATACATTAAATTTTTAAGCATTGATTGATTATTTATTTATTTAATAATTTTAAAGGTAAGGCGTAAAAGCGTTTCACTTTGTATGTCTTTGAAAATAAAACTTATTCAAAAACACAATTATTATTACCAAACCTTCTCAGCCATGCCTTCAGTTACCCATTTAGACCATTTCTTGTTGTAAGTGTGGATTTTATTGGTTTTTCTACCCTCTTTATCCTCAAGAGGTTGACCAGCGTTGACCCACTCAAATATGGATCCGAAAAGATTATATGAATTAGAGTATCCTAATTTCTTTAGCTTCTCCCCTATTTTTTCACTACGGTACCCTATCGAACAGTATACCACGATACGCTTATCCTTATCAATATCAGAAAGAACGGAATCATCAAAGTCGTCGAATCCAACATATCTAGCACCTGGTATATGGCTCACCTCATACTCCTTAGTTTCTCTAGTGTCCAACAAAATCACATCGTCCTTAATTTGTATTAAGTTTTTAACTGTTATCGCCGGTACTGAATAATTAAGATAAGAGTCTACCTCTTTTTCAAACTCCGGATTGATTGTACGATTAAAGTCTGTCTGAGCGTTTACTGTGCTTAAGCCAATAAACACAATAGATAATAATATGAATGTTTTTTGAGTCATGATTAACTATTTCTAAAATCATATATAGAATAGACCGATACAAAGTTCCTGTTTTCTGCAGAGATATCAAAGTCTCAGATTGCACAAAAAAATTAACTTTACACTATGAGTATGTTTAAGGATCAGATCAATCAAGAAAGCCTTCCAAAACACGTAGCTGTGATAATGGACGGAAATGGTAGGTGGGCTAAGAAAATAGGAAAGGCACGCATTTTTGGCCACAGAAACGGCGTGAAAGCGGTAAGAGAAACAGCCGAAGCCGCTGCAGAATTGGGCATTGAGCACTTAACGCTATATGCTTTCTCTACAGAAAATTGGAATAGGCCAAAATTAGAAGTAAGTGCATTAATGATGCTTCTGGTAGATACACTCAAAAAAGAAATAAATACTCTCAATAAGAATAATATCAAGCTCCACGCTATTGGTGATCTCACCAAACTACCCAAGAAAACCTACAAAGCACTCATGGATGGTATGGAAAGCACCAAAAAAAATACACGAATGACACTACATCTAGCTCTTAACTATAGCTCTAGATGGGAAATAATTGAGGCTGCCAAAAAAATAGCCGTCCTCGCTAAAGAAGGAAAACTAAATCCTAACAATGTAGATGAAACAGAGTTTGATAAATATCTCGCTACCGCAGGAATACCCGATCCTGAACTACTCATACGCACCAGCGGAGAACGTAGATTAAGTAACTACTTACTATATCAATTAGCATATACAGAACTGTACTTCACTGATAACTATTGGCCAGAATTTCGCAAAGTTGATTTCTATAAAGCTTTGATCGACTTTCAAATGAGAGAAAGAAGATTCGGTATGACTAGTGACCAGGTAAGTTAGTGTCAAAACCTCTTATGCGTAACTCTGTTCGACTATTTTAAACTCAGTTTACTTAAAAAACCTATCTCTCTCAACCTACTTTATCTCTATCAAAGCAGTGTGCACACTAAGGGCACCACCATTCGCTACGGTCCAAACAGGCCTTATAACTCCGTTTACTGCTGAGATATCATTGTAATCACCAAAAAAAACATTTGTGTTAGGTGTAAATGGCTTTTCGCTGATCTTCTGGTTAGTAAATGTCTGTCCACCATCTTTTGAATATGCTAGATATACATCTGTCTGAGCATCATCATATGCACGACGATCATAGAATACTATGTAAATATATCCAGTACTTTGATCTACATCCATCCAACTAAAAAACTGATGTTTACCTGGAGCATCGTCATTTACTCTTATCGGATCAGACCACGACTCACCATTATCTGTAGATTTTGCTAGCCATATATCTGTATCCTCTACGCCATTTCGCTGATCTGCCCAATTAATATACATGGTTCCTTTATGGCTACCGTTGCTGCTGTCTGAGTCTATGATAGGCATGCCGTTGCATCTTCCTATAGCAGGTACATCAAATGTCCAACCTCCTGGTTGTGTAGCGATCACCTTGTCTACGCCCCATGTCTTACCACCATCAGAAGATTTATCTAGGTATATCTTACTATCAAATGACCAACTTACATATATAGATCCATCTGCTGTCTTTACAGGAAGCGCGCCCTCAGTAGTAAGGTCGCCGTCTATACAGTCCCCTTCCAGATCACTGATGGCTACTGCCGGCGACCATGTCTCCGCTCCATCGTCGCTGATAGAGAATAAGATTCGAGACCTGTCTTTAGTGTCCTTACTTGCATACTTGTCGAATTCTGTCCAACTCATCAATACTTCATTAGTGCCATCTGGAATATACAACCACTGCTTATCGTGATCTTTAATGGAATCACATTCAGGGTAGGTGCCATTGTTCCACGTCTTACCGAGATCTGTTGATTTCTGTACGACTATCTTATTAAGAAACTCTTCGTCTTGATACGCCCTTCCTGTCGGGTTGGCTAAATGGGCATAATAAATATTATTATCACTATCCATTCTAATCACAGGGTCTCCATAAACTCCATGGGTTGATTTTAATCTTGATATGTTCCATGTTTTTCCGCCGTCCTGAGAGAAATAGAATTTGTCCAAAATAGAACCCGCTACAACAATATCAGTGTTAATTGGTGATATACAGATAGACGGTTCACAGGGCCCTACTTGAAACAAAGAACTGTCTATTTTTATCGTCTCAATAATATTGGCGCTTTCTGATTCTACTATCGTTTTTCGATGACACCCTATTGCAATAAACACACAAATGGCAAATGATATTAATATACTTAATTGGCTTACTCTTTTCATGTAATCATGTTTGATTTCAAAGCTAAAAAGTATTTGCTGAAATACGAACATGAAAGCACCGATAGAAAAACGACTGAAAACAAAAGTGGGTTTGATTATAATAACACAGAAGAGTAAATTTCTTTAGAGTACACAACTTAAAAAGGGGGCCACTTATGATGTATTTTGGCTCTTTTAGTTCTAAAAAGTATCCCGCGTAGTTTAATGCTCCGAAAAGGAATACCCACAATTATTATACGCGCTTATGTAGAACCATAATAGGGGCTGTGACTTTGTAACTGTCTCTTCATCTTAAGCGCGTCAATTAAAAAGAGAATATTCCAAAATGCTATCCCTGAGCAATACTCACAACACACGCCACCCCTAAAAGTGTGTTCCTATTGATTTAGGGGTATTTTTAATGTAATTCTATTTAAAAGTTCTTTCCTGCAAATAACCTTGCAACAATACCGATCCACTTATTCTTCGATTTAGATATAACCGAGTAGGGTTGTTGTTTACCCCCAAACGCTTTAAAGAATTGAGAAACACCTTCAATCATACTACCTTCAAAATCAAATCGATCAACGTATTGAGACATCTCTTGTATGACGTCCCAAAGTAGTATCTCTGCAGCTCTACTGTGTCTGTGGTTTGGATCCGTACCCAACATAAGGTTATATGCGGTGTGGTTATCTCGTACTATATAAGCGCCTGCTACTATATTGTTGTTGGCGTCTTTGATGAGGCGTATATATCTGTTTCCATTGTTAATTAGAGCATCATCTAATTTCTGTAAATAGTCTAGCGTATATGGAATCTTACCATCTTGAACACTCCAGCTTTTTTTATTGATTTCGTAGAATACCGCTAGATCGTTAGTCTCACCTATTGAAAATGTGTACCCTAACTTTTTGATACTGAATCTTACCATCTTGAACACTCCAGCTTTTTTTATTGATTTCATAGAATGCCACTAGATCATTAGTAGCGCCTATTGAAAATGTGTACCCTAACTTTTTGATGCTGTTACGTAGATTTGACTTAAATCCTGCGAAAACACTTTCGTGGTCCTTGATGTTATCTAAAACATATGTATAGTAGGTGGTCTGATCGTAACCCGCCCAATACAGCTCTTTCCAATTATCAAATGTCGGCGTAAAGTTCTGTTTCATCAAATAAAACTCTGGTAGCTGTGGCAATAAATCTTTGACAATATTATTTTGATAGCTCTGTCGTGTCTCTTCCTTCCAATTTTCCTCTGGATAATCGATCCAAATACCAAGATAAGAACCCAAAACAGGAGATAAAGATATGTTCATACCCAGCTTTAAGCCCCTGAAATAGGGCCATGCAGCAATAATATTGCCATCATTAGACCTGCTTAATGCCACATCCCAAGAGGAGCCATTGGCACTCGCAAGAGCATCTAGCCACCATGGTTGATGAAACAGGGGTAGTTTAACGTTTCGCTTACTATAAAGCCTATAGTCATGTTTTTGCATATCTTGCTTCAATGTGTGGAATTACTGCTATAATAGATTACGCTAAAATTGAGCCAAAGGTCGAAGATATAAAATCGATGACAAACCTTCTGGCACATAGAGGGCCGGATGGAGAGGGATTCTACATTGAAGGTGGCATAGCATTGGGGCATCGCAGATTAGCGATAATTGACACCGACCCTCGTAGCAATCAACCCATGCACAGATCACACTTACACCTCGTATTCAATGGAATGATATATAACTATCTAGAGATCAAAGAGGAGCTCTCTACTTTAGGTGCGACATTCTCCACCACATCTGATACAGAAGTAATACTTGCAGCATATAATCAATGGGGTCTATCTGCCTTTGAAAGATTTAATGGTATGTGGGCCATAATACTCTATGATGAGAAAGAGAAAAAAATAATCTGCAGTAGAGATAGATTTGGAATAAAGCCACTGTATTATACTAGAATTGCAAATAGAATATATTTTGCATCAGAAATCAAGGCGTTTCAAGCAATTAAAGATTGGCAACCGAAAATTAATCACACAAGGCTTATGGAATACTTAGCCTATAACATGTCCGATCATACGGAAGAAACCATGTTTGCCAATGTATACCAAATACCAAAATCACATCATGGCGTTATCTGCCTTCAAGCTAATGACATGTGCATTAATAGATACTATGATATTCATAAGGATGAACAAAATGATGGTTCAAAATTTATGGAGTTATTATATGATGCCATTAAACTGAGAACAAGAACTGATGTGCCATTAGCTACCACTCTATCTGGAGGAATGGATAGCAGTAGTATAGTATCTGTTATGGCCAATAAAATGGAATACAAACCAACGACCTATACACTCGCTTACCCTGGATACAAACTAGACGAAAGCAACTTTGCGCTCAAAGTAAATCAGAAGTATAAAATAGCTTCTCACCTCACTACTACTACTGAAGAATACCTGACACAACATATTGATAGTCTCGTTTACCATCAAGACGAACCCTTTGCAGGGATAACTGTAATGGCGCAATCTAACATCTATGAAAACATTAATCGTGATGGTTATAAAGTCGTGTTAGGTGGACAGGGTGGTGATGAAATACTTTGTGGGTACGACAAATTTA
>OCVR010000353.1_pt1 | contig 38750 bp, 43 predicted proteins | sample 1539091 | NCBI WGS metagenome assembly OCVR01 (sample SAMEA3355530, study PRJEB22509) | marine metagenome | biome: marine; feature: coastal ocean; material: water | place: USA | collected 2010-08-07 | depth 16 m | reverse complement strand
GTTTGGTTTATCTAGTGACACTCTAGTGAATGCCACCAATAAAACAAGCCTTTAGATGGTATGAATGCGCTTCCATGTGGTCCAAGTGATGGCCTGTAGGACGTGAGGCTTTACCCCTACCCTACGTGCTGCCCGAATGTATGAACCCTGCAATTCCTTATATTGTTTCTTGCCCATGTTAGTCTTATCACTTGTTAGGCCCTCACGTGTACCCCTTGCAATGTTTAGGGCATGTCCGTCAATTGTTACTTCATCCAATCCCCTAATGTTAGAATAGAATGAACGTATCTTTTGACCATTCAAACGTGACAGAATGTCATCATCGTCATCTAATTCATCATTAAGGATAGACCATGCCTTGGCTTTCATCGTGTTATAGCATGATACCTTGAAATCTGACAGGCAATCACAAGCGACCCATGCTTCACACATAGTATCAGTATCCTTGCAGTTACGTTCCCAACGATTGTTAGGGGATAACGCCGCCATGACGCCTATGACAGTCTTAACTGGTAGGCCATGCTTGGCCGCTATCTCTTTTGAGATACGTTCTGCCCTAGCATACCACTCAATCCCGTTCATTGTATCATCATGGGAAGCTTGGCGGTAAAGTTTTAAAATGTTTCTAACGTGTTGTGTCATAGTCTTATCCTTTGTTTGCTTAGTTGTTGCACCATACAAATCAGAAAATGAAACAAGTGTCAACAACAAAATGTACATTTATACAGATTATTTTATAGCGGTGGGTCTGACTATATATATGCAAGAAAAAGTTTATTGGCTAGGTTACCTAGTTAGTTAACCTTTTCAAGGGGTTAGGTAGTCGGGGAGGTAACGTTGGTGTAACACCGCATCTATATTGTTATAGTATAACATAACACCCGACCCAAGTTAATGTGATGGATGAACTACTTAATGTGATGGATGAAGTAGTTAATGTGATGGATGAACTTAGGGGGACAAGGGGGGTGCGGGGGGTTCCTCTTGTATGTACAATACACCAAAATATTTACTACAAGAAATTCTGGACACCTGAGGTACGAAGTGCCGACAGCCTCTAGGTCTAGGTTAATTTACCACTTAAGCCTGTAAGGCGACGTATCGAAGATACTAATCCCAACTATTTTTCATTTTAGGTAAATTTAGGGTTGACAACTTTATCAACTACCTGTATAATAGTCTTAAGATGCTGCCCCTGCTATATATACCTATAAGGTGAACAAGAGAGTAGGACCCTATACTTTGTATCCCCTTACCCTAAAGGACTAGATAGGTTACATGGCTAAGAAACCTAGTAAGACGTGGTTCTATGAAACCACCCTACCTGCTACACGTAACGATCTTACTTTATACTCTTTAAAGAAGAGAGACCACAAAGTAGGGGTTACAACTTACAATTCCCTCCACAAGATTTATCTTAGTATGGAAGACCCTACTGAGTATGAATTTGCTATGGCTGTGTTTGGTGATTACTCCGTTTGGGAGAACCTGTGTAGCCTGTCATGGTTTAAACACCATCATGCTCAGATGCAGAAAGAGTTGGTGTTAAAGTTGAAGGCTCGTACAGTTAAGAACATGATCAATGATCTTAATGAGGGCAAGGCTAGTTACAATGCTCAGAAGTACTTAGCAGATGCTGGATACTTAGAGGGTAACGAAAAGAAGAGGGGCCGTCCGTCTAAGGATGAACTTGCTGGTGCTTTGAAGGAAGCTGCCCGTGATGAAGCAGATACTAAAGATGATGCAACACGAATTGGGTTGATGAACTGACATGGCTAAAAAACCAACGGTAACTACTCTACAGTCAGGGTTTAACTCTACTGAAACCCTTAATACTAACTTTGAAGCACTAAGAGATTCTTTTGATAATACTCTGTCTTTGGATGGTAGTGCTCCAAATGCTATGGAAGCAGACCTAGACCTTAATGGTAATAACATTATTGGTGCAGTTGGTTTGCTGATCAACGGTACTGATTACCTTGTAGACATTGAAGCTGCTAAGGCTGCTGCTTTGGTAGCACAGGCAGCTGCTGAGTTAGCTGAGACAAATGCTGAGACTGCTGAAACGAATGCTGAGACCTCAGAGACTGCTGCTGGTTTGTCAGCTACTGCTGCTGCTGGAAGTGCATCTGCGGCTGCTGTTAGTGAGGCTGGTGTAGATGCTGACCGTGTAGCTGCTCAAGCTGCTGCCACTGCTGCTTCAACGTCTGAGACTAATGCTGCTGCAAGTGAAACAGCTGCGGGTACAAGTGAAACTAATGCAGCAACCAGTGCATCTACAGCTACTACGAAGGCATCTGAGGCTGCTACAAGTGCTACTGCTTCTGCATCCTCTGCATCGGCTGCTTCTTCTAGTGAGACTGCTGCCAGTACTTCTGAAAGCAATGCTTCTACTTCAGAGGCCAATGCTGCTACCAGTGCCACCTCCTCTGCTACGTCTTCTACTGCTTCTGCTTCAAGTGCAACAGCTTCTGCTGCTAGTGCAGTTGATGCTACTACCAACGGCGCAGCACAGGTTGCTCTGGCTACAACAGCAAAGACAGCAGCTGAACTAGCTGAGACTAACGCAGAGACCGCTGAGACTAATGCTTCTGCAAGTGAAACAGCTGCGGGTACAAGTGAAACTAACGCAGCAACCAGTGCATCTACAGCTACTACTCAAGCTGGTATTTCAACGACAAAAGCATCTGAGGCATCAACATCTGCAAGCAATGCTTCTACGTCAGCAACTAATGCTGGGACCAGTGAGACTAATGCTTCTGCAAGTGCTTCTACAGCCACAACTCAGGCTAGTACAGCAACGACTAAGGCTAGTCAGGCTGCTACGTCTGCTACAAATGCTGCTGCTTCTGCATCTACAGCAACAACTAAAGCATCTGAGGCAAGTGGGTCCGCATCGGCTGCTTCTACTTCAGAAACAAATGCTGCAACCTCTGCATCTACGGCAACTACTAAAGCATCTGAGGCTGCTACTTCCGCAACCAATGCAGCTACGTCAGCTACTGAATCTGAGACAGCTAAGACTGGTGCTGTGGCAGCTAAGGATGCAGCACTTGCAGCATTAGATAGTTTTGATGATAGGTACTTAGGGCCAAAGGCAAGTGACCCAACCCTAGATAATGATGGCGATGCTTTGGTTGCTGGTGCTTTGTACTACAACACCCCTAATGATGTGATGAAAGTGTATGAAGGTAGTCTTTGGGTTGCAGCATATGCTTCTCTGGAATCTGTTTTGCTTGAAGCAAACAACCTTTCTGATGTTGTCAGTGTATCAGCATCCCGTACTAACTTAGGTTTAGGAACAGCAGCTACAACTGCGTCAACGGATTATGCTACCTCTGCTCAAGGAACACTTGCAGCGAACGCCCTGCCAAAGTCTGGCGGTGCTATGACAGGTGAAGTTGAATTTCAAAATCATTTTGCAATAAATGATAATAAAGAAATTAGAGTGGGTTCTGGAAATGATTTACGAATATATCATGATGCTTCTAATAGTTATATAAAAGATATTGGTGATGGACAACTAAGAATAGGTGGTTCTTCGGTTAAAATTTATGGTGGTGCTGATTTTGGTGAAACTTGTGCAGAATTTATTGACAATGGTTCAGTAGATTTATATTACGACAACTCTAAGACATTTGAAACAACTTCATACGGTGCAAGTGTAACTGGCAACCTAGCTGTAAGTGGCACAGTTGATGGAGTAGACATAGCAGCAAGAGATGCAATCCTAACAAGCACAACTACTACTGCTGGTGCTGCGCTACCTAAAGCTGGTGGAGCAATGACTGGGGCCATCACAACCAACTCTACGTTTGATGGCCGTGATGTAGCAACTGACGGAACCAAGCTAGACAACATTGAAGCTAATGCAGACGTCACGGATGCCACTAATGTGGCGGCTGCTTTGCCTAACGGTGTGGCTGCATTAACATCTGGCGAAGTTACTCAACTGGCTAATATTGGCACTGCTGCTATTTCTGCAACAGAGTGGGGGTATGTAGCATCGGCCACTGCGGCGTTCACGTCAACGTATGCATCAAACATAGCAACCAACAATGCAAAGGTCACAAACGCTACACATACCGGAGAAGTCACAGGTTCTGGTGCGTTGACAATTGCTTCAAACGTAGTCGATGCAGACAACCTTAAAGTTACTGGGAACGGGACGACATCGCAGTATTTGAGATCAGATGGTGATGGAACCTTTACATGGGACACTCCAACCGATACGAATACTACTTATGTTTCTTCAGATTTCACTCACGATGATCTTACAGGCTTTGTTGCTAATGAACATATTGATTGGACAACAGACCAAGGTGGTACCAATATTCATGCTGGAAACTACACTGACACGAACACTACATATGTCTCATCTGACTTTACACATGACAACCTGACTGGCTTTGTTGCTAATGAACATATTGATTGGACAACCGATCAGGGTGGTACCAATATTCACGCTGGTAATTATACTGATACGAATACTACGTATGTCTCATCTGACTTTACACATGACAACTTAACTGGTTTTGTTGCCAATGAACACATTGATTGGACAACAGACCAAGGTGGTACCAATATTCATGCTGGTAATTATACAGATACAAATACTACTTATTCTGTAGGTGATGGTGGTCTGACAGAGATCAACTTCACTTCTGCTGATAACACCAAGCTGGACGGTATTGAAGCCTCGGCAGACGTCACGGATGCCACTAATGTTGCGGCTGCTTTGACTAACGGTGTAGCAGCCCTTACGGCAAGTGAAGTCACCCAGCTCGCAAAAATCGGGACTGAATCCATCTCAGGTGCTGAGTGGGGTTACGTCGCAAATTCAACTGCCAGCTTCACCTCCACCCTTGAAACTACGATAAACGGTGCGACTCAGGACACGGACAGTGATGTATCAACTAACACATGGGTTTTAGATGAAGATGATTTTAGCTCCGACAGTGCAACCAAAGTACCAACGCAACAATCAGTTAAAGCCTACGTCGCCGCTAACGGTGGCGGTGGCGGTGGTAGTACAGACCACCTAGCTGTAGGTACGTACCACGGACTTTACGCTTTTACTTCCGGAGACAGGGACATCGGAGCCACGTTGGCAGGGTCTAGTCTGCGGTATTACAACGCTGGCTCGGCACCTAACAGCAATGGCTGGGGGACTAGCATAAGCAGCACTAGCAACACCTCTACCGTATCAGGCACATGGCGTAACATGAGTACTAGGAACTGGAAGGCTCAGACAGGGCGGGGGGGTAATACTTACTACGCTGGTCTCTGGGTCCGTATATCTTAACAAAGGAAAATACACATGGAGTATAGAAATCCAATAAGTAAATCTGATACAACGGTAGACTGTGAAATCAATCACCCACAACACGGCTGGATACCTTTCACTTGTAATCCAGAAGACGCTGGCGCTAACTTCGATGTTGCGGCCCTTCATGCTGAAATGCTTGCTGACCCTGCAACAGTCCCATACGTCCCACCAACTGAAGCTGAAATCCTTTACGAACAAACCGCAGAGGCGAGAGCTTATCGCAATCAGCTTTTGATTGAGACTGTTGATCCTATCGTCACCAACCCGCTTCGATGGGAGGACCTATCACAAGAGCGAAAGGATGGGATTGCAGCGTATCGACAAGCTCTTCTTGATGTAACGGATCAGGTAGGTTTTCCCGCAGATGTAGTTTGGCCTGAAGCACCTTCCTTCCTTGCATGACGCTTCACCTTCGCAATATATCTTTTGTGGCGGTTCCAAAGACTGCCACGATTGCGGTTGAGAAAGCATTCTCGCCATATGCGAGGGATTACGTCCAACACAGACACGATCCTGTTGATATTGTGAAACGTGGGGGAGAACAAGATTGCTTAGGCATCATCCGAAACCCACACGATTGGATTTTAAGCTATTACCTATATTTGAAGCACTCGCCATATTTCTATTCCTTAAAATCAATCTGGGGGATTGGAGGGAAGAGCTTTGAGCAGTTTGTCGGAAGGTTCTGCGATGGGCAACACTTGTGGCCTGAGCCTCTGCGTCTACAATCTATGTACTTGCTTTCCAGTGTAGCCAAGACAGACTTTATATATCGTTATGAGCATCTCTCAGATGCTGTCAGTCATATAAGCGCAGCTTGTGGAGAGCGACCGACTGTCGGGCGTTGTAACGTCTCTCAGAAAGAGGATGTTAAATTGAGCAAAAAAATGGCATTCTTGTTTGAGGCCGCAGCCTCTAAAGACTTTGAACTTTACGAAAGCACATCAGAGGTATTGATGAAATGTTAGGTTTGAAGTAATGGACACCACCCAAGAACAGATTAGGAAGGTAGCAGAGTTAGACCTCGTAACCTTTATCAAGCTTGTAGCACCACAACGTGTACTGGGTAACTGTCACGAGGATGTTTGTAAGTGGTGGACACGTCAAGATAAGAAGAGTCACCAGCTTCTTCTCTTTCCTCGTGACCACGGTAAGTCAGCTATGGTTGCCTATCGTGTTGCATGGGAACTAACTAAGAACCCTACACTAAGGGTCTTGTACATCTCAGCTACATCCAACCTAGCTCAGAAGCAGTTATCGTTTATTAAAAACATCTTTGAGTCAGACATACACCAGAAGTACTGGCCTCAACACTTAAATAAGGACGAGAGTAAACGTGAAAAATGGACTACAACAGAGATTGCTCTTGATCACCCAGACCGTAAGAAAGAAGCTATCCGTGACCCTTCAATCTTTACTGGCGGTCTTACTACCTCTCTTACGGGTATGCACTGCGACATTGCTGTCCTTGATGATGTCGTTGTTTTTGAGAATGCTTACACGAATGAAGGCCGTAATAAAGTTAAGTCTCAGTACTCTCTACTCTCGTCTATTGAAGGCAGTGAAGCACAGGAGTGGGTAGTCGGTACACGTTACCATCCTAAAGATTTGTACTCTGACTTAATGAGTATGGAGGAAGACATCTACACTAAACAGGGTGAGCTTGTAGGTGAAGAAAGTATCTACGAGGTAATGGAGAAGGCTGTAGAAGACAGCGGGGATGGTACTGGTGACTTTCTCTGGCCCCGTCAACTTCGTAAGGACGGCAAGATGTTTGGTTTTGACATTCCTATCCTAGCTAAGAAACGTGGACAGTACCTAGACAGGGTGCAGTTTAGAGCACAGTACTACAACGATCCTACTGACCCTGACAGCCAGCCTATCGCCTATGATAGGTTCCAGTACTACGACAAGAAGCACCTCGTCAGAGAGGGTGGACAGTGGTTCTACAAGGGGAACAAACTTAATGTTAGTTCAGCTGTTGACTTTGCTTACAGTGTCAGTAAACGAGCAGACTACACAGCCGTTGTCGTCATTGGTGTGGACTCTGAGAATAACGTTTACGTTCTAGACATTGACCGTTTCAAGACAGACAAGATTTCTGAGTACTTCAAACACATTCTTGACCTACTAAATCGTTGGGACTTTAGAAAGTTACGTGCTGAGTGTACAGCTGCTCAGTCAGCTATCGTGTCTGAACTTAAGGACAACTACATCAAACCTAACGGTCTAGCTCTTAAGATCGACGAGCACAGACCTAACAGACACCAAGGTTCTAAGGAAGAACGTATCGCAGCAATCCTTGAGCCTCGTTACGACAACCTACAGGTCTACCACTACAGGGGTGGTAACTGTCAGGTCTTAGAAGAAGAACTTGTTTCTCACAACCCCGCACACGATGACTGTAAAGACTGTCTAGCAGCTGCTGTTGAAGTAGCAGTCAAGCCTAGCAGTTCAGTAAGACGAACTCGAAGTCAAGATAACAATGTAGTATTTCACCCTAAATTCGGTGGTGTTGCATTTTAACACTTGACACAGATTACAAAGTGTGTTATTATTAACACATAGCGAGGACTAGGAATCATTATGGCTGGCACGACTATTGACATTAAAGGCGTAGTTAATCCACACGCCCTAGCTGTGGACATTGCAGACCGTTGGACATCGTGGAACAATGCACGATCCAGCAAGGTTGAGGAATGGAAAGAGTTACGTAATTATATCTACGCAACAGACACACGTACCACAAGCAACAACAAGTTGCCTTGGTCTAACTCTACGACTACTCCTAAACTTACGCAGATTGCTGACAACCTCCACGCAAACTACTTTTCTGCTCTGTTCCCACAGAAGAGATGGTTCCGCTTTGAAGCCACCGACACTGACAGTGACGTTAAGATTAAACGTGACATCATTCAGGCTTACATGCAGAACAAACTGAGTCAGTCTGACTTTGTAAACACAACAAGTAAACTTATCAACGACTACATCCAGTACGGCAACTGCTTTGCTACTGTAGAGTTCAAACGTAAGATCACAAACTTTGAGGATGGTGATCGTGTTGTAAACTACGTTGGTCCTAAACTGGTTCGTATTTCTCCTCACGACATCTGCTTTAACCCAGTAGCTGCTGAGTTTGCTGACACCCCTAAGATCATTCGTTCTGTCCTCACCTTGGGTGAAGTGCAACGTATGGTTGAGACTGCACCCGACAAAGAGTACATGTCTGACATCTTCAACAAGATGCTAGGAAACCGTGGTGCAGCTAAGGGTAACGAAGTAGACAACGACAAGTCCAAAGGGTTTGTAGCTGATGGCTTCTCTAGCCTGACTGACTACTATGAGTCAGACTACGTAGAAGTCCTTACGTTCTATGGTGACATTTATGACACAGATACAGGGGACTTCCTGAACAACCGTGTCATTACTATTGTAGACCGTTCCTATGTCTTGTCTAACGAAGAGAACCCTAGCTTCCTTGGTCGTGACCCTATCTTTCACGTAGGCTGGAGAGACCGTCCTGACAACCTCTACAGCATGGGTCCTCTGGATAACTTGGTTGGTATGCAGTACCGCATTGACCACCTAGAGAACCTTAAGGCTGACGTGTTTGATCAGATCGCTTACCCAGTTCTTAAGATCAGGGGTGACGTAGAAGACTTTGACTTTGAACCTAATGCTCGTATCTACTTGGGTGAGGAGGGTGACGTAGGTTACCTTGTACCTGATAGTACAGCCCTCAATGCTGACTTCCAGATTAGAGAACTAGAAGCTAAGATGGAGATGATGGCTGGTGCTCCTCGTGAGGCTATGGGTATTCGTAGTGCTGGTGAGAAAACAGCCTTTGAAGTTAACCAGTTGATGACAGCTGCGGGTCGTATCTTTCAGCACAAGACCGCTCACTTCGAACGTGTGTTCCTTGAACCTATCCTGAACTCAATGCTTGAAGTAGCTCGTCGTAATATGGACTACGAAGATACAGCTAAGGTCTTGAACGAGGACACAGGTCTGTACTTCTTTACACAGATTACACGTGACGATCTAAGAGCAAACGGTAAGATCGTACCAATGGGTGCTCGTCACTTTGCTGAACGTGCTCAACGTGTACAGAACCTTACCACCATGTATCAGATCAAGGCCTCTGATCCTACTGTGGCTTCTCACTTGTCAGGTAAAGAGTTTGCCCGTCTGCTTGCAGATGAACTGGGTGAACCAGCACTCTTCGGTGAGAACATTGCAGTCTCTGAGCAGCTTGAGACTCAGAAGGTCGTCACAGACGCACAGGTTGAGTTTGAGGCTGAACAAGAGGAAAGAGTAGAGCAGGACATGCAGCAACTACAAGCAGCCCCTCCTCAAGCCCCTGAGGAGCCTGTAGAGTGAAGGCAGCTTGGTTTAAGGACTGCAAGTCAAAGAAACAAAAAGAGTCGGTAGCACAGGTCCTCCAGTCTAATCGTGAGAGCCTAGACCGTCTTAAAGAAATCCTAGAGCCTATGCTAAAGGATACTACCCCTGCCGCTGACTATGACTCACCCTCGTGGGCATACAAGCAGGCAGATCGTAACGGGTTCAATAGAGCAGTGACCACTGTGCTGGACCTTATCAACTTAGACAAGGATTAACAATGAGTGTATTTTCTGAGGAGCAGGTGACCCCCGCAACGCAGAGTGAGCAAGTAACATCTAATGAAGCGGTGACCGCCCCTTCTACTGTAGGTGATCTTGTGGGTGAAGGTCGTAAGTTCAACGATGTCGAGGCACTAGCAAAGGGAAAACTTGAAGCAGATAAGTTCATCGAACAGATGAAACAAGAAAATGCTGCACTCAAGGCTGACCTAGAGAAACAGGCTTATCGACTTGGTGTGAATGACCATCTGGCGGAAAAGGCATCGGCATCCACCGCCGATCTTTCAGACCCCAACAATAATAATAGTGGCACTTCGAATACAGCTAATACCCAGCTTGGTTCGAGTGAAGCAAACATTGAGAGCCTAGTAGAACAGACCCTGAGGAAGCGAGAGCAGAAAAATGTAGCTGATAGCAACGTTGCTCTTGTTGAGGCAGAACTTGAAAAGGCCTACGGAACAGAGGCAGCTGCCACAGTACGGCAGAAGTCAGAAGAATTGGGGCTACCACTGGCAGAGCTACAAAGCATGGCAACTAAATCACCATCTGCGTTTATGCAGTTGATGGGGAAGCCAGCACTTAAAGCAAACCCACTGGTTCAGGGGAGCATTCGTACCGAAGGTTCTACAATGCAAGCATCCTCTGAGAAGGACTTTGGGTACTACCAGAGACTTCGCAGAGAAAACTCGTCCCTATACTATAAACCGTCAACCCAAAGACAAATGATGGCAGATGCTGATCGTCTGGGTGACAACTTCTACTGATAAAGGAATAAGAAAATGGCTGGTAACACCCTAACAACACTGGCACTTGCTAAACGTGCTGAAGTTTGGTCCGCCGAACTTAAAGAAATCCTGCGTGACGAATTGCAGGGTATGAAATACGTCAACTGGTTGAGTGATTTCCCTGACGGTGATACATTCAAAATCCCATCACTGGGTGACGCAACCGTTGCTGACTATGTTGAAGATGCGGCAGTGGCTTACACACCGATTGACGATTCACAGTTTACATTCACCATTACTGACTACCTTCAGTCCAGTAACTACATCACTAACAAAGCAATGCAGGACGTGTACTATTCAAACGAGATCATGTCTCAGTTCGTACCACTTCAGGAACGTGCTTTGATGGAACGTGTTGAAACCGACATCATGAAACTTGCTCAGACTGGTCAAACAGCTGCCGACTCAAACGATGTAAACGGTGTTGCTCACCGTATAATTGGTTCTGGTACTGGTGGTAAGATTGCGGCAGAAGACTTTGCTAAAGCTCTACGTGCTCTTAAAACTGGTAAAGTGCCACAGAGAAACCTCGTAGCTATCGTTGATCCTTCTGTTGAGTTTGAGATGAACACCATCGCAAACATCACCAACGTATCTAACAACCCACGTTGGGAAGGTATCGTCAATACTGGTATTGCATCTGGTATGTCTTTCATTGCTAACATCTATGGTTTTGATGTATACACATCTAACTATTTGGCAACAAAAGCATCCGAAACTATCGACTCTGTTGCAGCACCTTCTAACGCAATCAACAACTTGTTCTTCTCTGCTGACCAAGCAGTGTTGCCGTTTGTTGGTGCATGGCGTCAGATGCCTCAGGTGGACTCTGAGTACAACAAAGACTACCAGCGTACAGAGTTCGTTACTACTGCACGTTATGGTATGAAGCTGTACCGTCCAGAGAACATGGTTTCTGTTCTTACAAAGCCAATGGCTTAAACTAAAATACAACGGGAGGGGAGAAATCTCCTCCTGTTACTTCTTTTCTCTTGACAATTGGTTCAGGTCTGTGTATAATAGACTTAACAAGTCCCCCCGCTAAGGATACATAATATGGCTAACGTAGAACATTCTTCCCTTACTGGTAGTTCCTTACATGAACCTAAAGGTGCTGCTGCTGCAAATAGTGGTGAAGTATACGTATCCAATGGTTCAGGTAGTGGTACATGGCAACCTATTCACTCCCATGCTTCAGTAGCTACTAACTTTAGTGTTACCTCCCCTACTTATGCGTATAATCTTGATACAGACATTGCTGAGAAGTTTGTAGACTTTACTCCTTCACAGACACACGTAGATGGTTTCACAGTAGTAACGTCACCCAACCTTCGTATAGTCTATGATAATACAGAAACAGTACATGGTTACATCAGCTTTGTTATTTCAGCTGGTAAAGAGAGTGGTGTAAACCGTAACGTAGAGTGGGCTTTGTTCAAGAGCGGTACAGAAATTGCAGGTTCCCGTACCATCCGTACTCTAGGTACTAACGATGAGTGGGGTTCTATGTCAGTCCAAGCCATGACTACTCTTGTAGAAAATGACTACATTGAGATTAAGTCTAAGGCTAGTGCAGACGACACCCCAGTAATCTATGCCAACCTTCAGCTTTCTATTATTGGAATGAGTGCATAACATGAGAATGAATCTCCTCGAAATGGTGCAAAACATCTTGTCCGATATGGATTCGGAGGAGGTCAACAGTATTACGGATTCTAACGAAGCTGAACAGATTGCCAAGGTAGTAGAAAATACTTACTTCAATCTTATTGCTACTCGTTTTATCCCAGAACATGCACAGACACTAAAACTTACTTCCTTCTCTAGTTCAGCTAGACCTACTCACTTCTCCTTTCCTTCCCGTGTAAAGAACATTGAGTTTCTTGACTACAACGTGTCTGAGGATGTAGGAGGAGTAGAGTACAAAAGGTTGGCGTACATAGACCCAGATCAATTCTTTAGCCTGTCAGACAGTAGGGACAGCCTTGCTTCTAACGTAAAGCAAGTTGATGATGTTGCAGCAGACAGTACTCTGCTTATTCGTAATGATGTTATGCCTAGTTACTACACTTCTTTTGATGACGAGAATGTGGTGTTGGACGCCTACAAGTCTACAGTAGACGCAATCCTGACATCTGCTAAGACCCGTGCTTACGGTGTTAAGTATCCAACCTTTGACGCCTTTTCTGATACATTTATACCTGACATTAATGATACTCTTTTTCCTTACCTTCTGGGTGAAGCAAAGTCTACTGCTATGTCTTTGTTTAAGACAGGCTCTGATCCTAAAATCGAACAGGCAACAAGACGCCAAAAAGTTTATTCTCAAAACGATATGTATAGAATTGAGAAGGAAAGGCCTCATAACAACTATGGCAGACGTTAAGTTAACCCGAAGTGAAGATGGACAAGAAGTTAAAGTACACAGCAACAAGACAGAAAAAGCACTGATTGTTTACAAACCTCAAGACGGTTTTAAGTTCTACAAAGTTAAATATGAAAACGGAGCACAACTTCCTAAAGAGTTGAATGGGCGTTGGACAGGAATTGATTCAGCATTGAAAGCTGTAACTCGACACCTCGAACTCAAGAAGCCAACTCCTCGTAAAGCAGTTAATGACAGGTCTAAGGCTCGTAAGGCCGATAAGGAAAAACTAGATGCCTCAGAGCTTAGTACAACGAACGGTTAACACCTTTGTCAAGGGTGTCATTACTGAGGCCTCTGAGCTTACGTTCCCTGAGAACGCATCTGTAGATGAACTTAACTGTGCTCTAGAGAGGGATGGTACTCGTCGTAGACGTAAGGCTATAACCCTAGAGGAGAATGCTGTAACTTCTGGTGCAGTTATTACAGAAGGTTCTGTTATCCAGACATCAAGCTGGTACAACGTAGCAGGTCAAGTTAGTCTAGAGTTTCTTGTTGTGCAAAAAGGCAAGGACTTAGCTTTCTATGAGAAGGCTAGGAACCCTCTGTCAGATCAGTTAATATCTTCTGCAAGTTTTGACTTATCTACTATATCTGCTAACAACAATCTTTCCCCTTCTGAGGAACGTATTCAAGTTACTTCCTTGAACGGTGCGTTGGTCGTTGCCTCTCCAGCTATTAATACAGTCTACCTTGAGTATGACGCAGCTGGTAGCCCTAATAAGATTACAGGCACAGCTATTGAGTTCAAAGAACGTGACTTTGGGTGGCAGGGTTCTGTTGATGAAGTGACTGATGAATACTTTGAAGAAGGTACGTCAGTAAGTAATCAAAGAAAGTACGATACAGAAAACGTAGGTTGGATAGGCTCTAAGGGTGCAAATGCTTTAACAACCTATGGTGCTCCTAGTACTTACCCTCCTTTAACACATGCTTGGTACGCAGGAAAGGATGCTAATGGTCTTTTTAGTAAACTAGACTGGAAAGAGATTTACACAGGCTCCTCCCTTGCAGCTAACGGTCACTATGTTCTAGACGTATTCAACAAGGTTCGTACCAACAGTATCACTACTGAGGTTGAGACAGGTAGATTTCGTAGTGTTGCAGCCTATGCAGGTCGTGTCTTCTATGCAGGTATTGACTCAGCTAAGAACGGCGGTAAGGTCTACTTCTCTAGACTGACTGAAAACATTAAAGACATCGGTAACTGCTACCAAGTAAATGACCCTACCTCTGAGGTTGTTTCTGATCTTCTAGACACAGATGGTGGTGTGGTTAGTATCCCAGATGCTCACAACATCCGTAAGCTTTACGTACTAGGTGCTTCCCTCTTGGTGTTTGCTGAGAACGGTGTATGGGCTGTTGCTGGTGTAGACAACGTGTTCCGTGCTACAGAGTTTGCCATTACTCAGATTTCAGATGTAGGTATTGTAAATGAGAATACCTTTGTTATAGGTGGCGGCATTCCTATTTGGTGGGGCAAGACAGGTGTCTACGCAATCCAAGCTGGTGAAAACCTGAATACACCTACAGCTAACAACTTGTCCCTACCTACTATTCAAACTTTGTGGAATGACATTCCTAACGAAAAGAAAGCACAGGCTTTTGCTGAGTACGACCAGATTAATCAACGTATCTTCTGGTTCTACCCTGACAAAGATGAAACTATCGACTACAAGTACAATAACATTCTTGTTCTTGACCTACCTCTTCAAGCCTTCTACCCTTGGAAAGTAAGTGATGGTATAGACGGACACTACATTATTGGTACTTCTTACTTTAGTGGACTAGGTTCTACGTCTACAGAGACACAGGTAGTTAACGGCTCAGACACTATCGTTAACGGTGCTGATGATGTGGTTGCTACTCTGTACCGTAACTTCCTACAGGGAGACAGTGAGATTAAACTGCTTGTACGAAGTGGTGTAGACTCTAAACTTACAGCAGCCACGTTTAGGGGTGACAGCTACCTAGACTGGGGTGATGCAAACTACAGTAGTTTTGCTGAAGCAGGTTATGATTTTATGGGTAACCTGTCAGGGTTTAAGAATGCTCCTTACATTACAACTTACATGCGTGTGACAGAGGATGGTTATGTTGCCAGTGGTGCAGGTTATGACTTTATCAATCCCTCAAGCTGTAAGATGTCAGTCTCTTGGAACTTAAGCAAGACTAGCTCTAAACCTAGAGAAATTTATAAACTTAAAGATGTTCCTGTTGTAGACCCTGACGATCTTAGTTCAATCAACTATCCTACAGATACTGTTGTTACTAAGTCTAAGGTTAGAGGTAGAGGACGCTCAATGAAACTACGGTTTGATAGTACAGAAGGTAAAGACTTTCACTTAGTAGGCTACGAGGTAATTGGTGCAAGAAACTCAGGTATCTAAAATAAGAACAGCTACAGAAGATGATGTCTTTGACATTCTAATCTTAGCAAAGGAGTTCTCAAGAGAAGCCCCAAAGTCTCACAAGTGGAACAAAGACAAGACAGAACAGTTTTTATTGTCAGCCTTGCACAATACGAATATGGAAATCTTCGTTATTGGTGTAGGCGATGAGATCGAAGGAGCACTCGTAGGTCTCTTATCTGAGTTGTACATGTCTCATACGGTTCAAGCAACAGAACTTGCTTGGTTTGTAACTAAAGAATACAGAGGTAAGCCAGCTTCGATACGTCTTATGAAGACCTTTGAGAAATGGGCTAAAGAAAACGGAGCTAGTCAAGTAGGTATGGGAGATATTGAAGGTATCTCTAGTCTTGAAAAATTATATAACAGGTTAGGCTACAAGAAAGCCGAAACTGTTTACTTAAAGGAGCTATGAAATGGTAGCAGTTATTGGTACGGTCTTAGGAACTATCGGAGGCTTGGTCGGCGGTGGTGTTGCCACTGGTGTATCAATAGTAGGTGGGGTAGTAGGTGCAGTAGGTACAATACAAGCTGGTAGAGCAGCTGGTAAATCTGCTCGTCTGCAACAGAGAGCACAGAACCTCCAAATGAAAAGACAACGTAGGGCAGCTATCCGATCTAACATGATTGCGAGTTCTAGGTCTAGGGCATCTGCTGAAGCATCTGGAGTAGCTCAGTCTTCTGGCCTTCAGGGTGCAATCGGCTCTGGTAGGTCTCAGTTTAGTTCTGAGGCGGGCTACGGTACACAGATGAGTGGCCTTTCTGGTCAGATCACTGAACTAGGTATTAAGCAACAGAGAGCCGAACAGATTGCTGGTCTAGGGTTTAGTACTATGAAATTTGGTATGACTGCTCAGGGTGGAAAGGTTTTAGGAAATGTAGGTCAACAGGTTTCTAACCTCCCTTATCTCTATGATAGAGACAGTAACCTCTTTGGCGGAAACAGCTTTAGTTAAGAAAGAAAAATAATGGACGATAACGTAGTTCAATTTGAAGGCACCACAACAAACGATATTCCAGCCGAAACCGTCCTAGCTGGCGCAACGGAACAAGAATTGGATACGGCCCTTATTCTTGGTTACGATAAGGACGGCCAATTCTACATGGCGTCATCGTCTAGTTCTGGTTCCAGTATGCTTTGGATGCTTGAAGTGGCTAAACTGCACCTATTGGGCGAGAATATTCTGGATTAGAATAGGAATAAAAATTAAATGACTGGTATCCCTTCCTTCGAAGATACTCTAACGAGTTTAGAGGAACAGTTCGGTGACGAACCTCAACAGGCTCCTGTTAGGGTTGACCCTGAGTCTCCTCGTGAACAAGCTATTGTTGACCAACAGTCTACTCTCCTTGAGGTGGACCCTGTAGAGATTTCTGAGGCGAGGGTTGCTGGTGACTTAACCCATGAAGACTTGTTACGTCAGTATCCTGATTCAGAGAAATTCCTAAATAACCTGTTTGCTACTGGTATTCCCGTTGAAGAAGCAGCTGAAAGGATGAGGACATACCTAGAACGTCAGAGTAAAACTGTTGGTGTTAGAGAGTACTTCTTTAACAGCATGATGATGACTGACGATGAAGAGATTGATCCTGAAGGCCTTCAAATGTTAACTAATTACGAGTGGTTATCCAACCGTATTGAAGAGAGACTTGAGGCTAACGATCCCTCTACTTTTCGCTGGATTGCTGGCGGTATTGACAACTTTGTTCAACTCCCTCTTATCATCCTTCGTGATATTCAACGGTATGATGAGGCTAAGAGCCAAGAGTTTGCTGAAACTCTTACCCTAGACCCAGAAGCCTTTAAAGCATACTGGGAAGCTGAACTTGACTCTGCTGAAAGAGAAGGTATCTTAAACATCAGAGAGTTCGAGAACCTTAGAGAGGTTCAAACACAACTAGAAAACTTCGGCACAGACCAAGATGCTGGGTTTAAACAGTTTATGGGTTGGGTTGAGGTTGCAACAGCTGGTACAACGAGAGGTCTTGCTCGGCTAGGGTTGGCTGGAGTCAAGGGTGCAGCTACTGGTATTCCTAAATCATCTAGAGAAGTCCTTAAGAGACTGATGTCTTCTCGTTCTGCTACAGATCGTGTCACAGCTACTAGGGGTGCAGATGCAGGGGCAGATGCTACAGTCCGTCAGATGAACACAGGTGCTGGTCCTGACAATGTTACGTTCAAGGTTGGACCTAGCACTATGGACCCCTTCCAAGGCCCTACACGTCCAGTAAACATACCTAACTCTGCTCGTACTACTCAGGGTACGTATGCTGCTACCTTGTTTGAGAAGATGGTTACGCTTATGAAGTCACCTGTTTCAGGTAGAGCTTTCTCTGTTGAGGCAATACAGGAGCTTGCAGAGGGTGTTGTAACTAGAGTAGCTAAAGTAACTAATAACCCTACAGCTGCTATCTATAGGACTCTGGATGAAGGTTCTGACCTGTTCACAGTTACTGTACGTCTGGGTAACTCTATTGACGGAAGAGCTTTTCCTACTAGGGAAGCAGCCCTTAAGTCCGTAAACAACAATCCTGACTACAAGGTAGTAGAAGCACCTAGAGTTATTCGTACAGATACAGGTGAGCCTGTCCTAAAAATGAGGGATGTTCCTGATGGTGTGGAAGCAAGGGTTCAGCCCAAGGGTTACTACCTTGAGTACAGTGAACGTCTAGACACTCGTAGACTTGCTGACACTCTTGAGGACGTAAGACCAGAAGAGAATGCTTTCAAGAGAGCAGTAGCTGGTGTTATCTCCTCACCTCAGACAGCCCTTGGTGAACGTCTAGGCTTCCTGATTAACGCCGCAGAGGGTGTAGTAACACGTTTCTCTAAGTTTGCTGATCAGTCCTTCAAGGATGTACGTTCCCTTTCTAAGGGGGAGTTTGAGGAAATTGAGGGTATCATGACAGGCTACCGTGATGGTATCCTTGGTGACATTGATACAGGCCTTGCTGCTGTCAGGGGTGCTCCTACTCAGCCTGAGTTTATCAGGGACTTCTTTGCTTTGTACGGTAGAACTCCTACAGAAAAGCAACTCAAAGCCTACACAGCACTTACTGACATCAACAACGCAGCATGGAACATCAAAGCCACAGATATTCTCAAGAGAGTAGCTGAACGCAGTGGACGTACTGTGACTGTTGAAGAGGGTTATGATACAATCGGTGTCGTAGTTGACACACTTCCTGATAACACTGTTGTCTTCAGTAGACTGACTGGACAAGTAAACCCTAGTCAGGTTGGCGAGAGAGTAGTCTACAAACTTGATGAACCCTTTGAGGCAGCTGACGGTATCAAGTATGATCACGTAACTGATGTTGTTTCTACACGAGTACCTCTTAAGTCTGACGTACTAGGTTACAACGTAGGTGGTCCTCGTAACAACGACAGGCTCCGTCACTTTATCGGTACAACATACGACGAAGCACTAGCTGGTGGTCGTAAGGTAACTGGTGGTTTCCGTACCCTGCTTGGTTCTTTCAGCATGAAGGAAGCTAGAACAGCTAAGACACAACTCAACAACATCGTAGATGCTTTAGCCCCTTACATTGCCTCAAGAGGCTTGAAGGGTGTACGAAAACTTGACCTGTCTGGTGAAGACCTAGTCAAGGTTAACGCCATCATTGCTCGTAATAACAGCTGGAACCCTAACGTAGTAGACTTTGATACTCTTAAGAGAATTGCTGCGGATCACAACGAGAGCTTTGCTAATCGTTTTGATATTAAAGCTAGAGATGCTAAAGTAGAGGCATCAATTCCTGAGGGTGCAGGGATGAACATGGGAGAGTACCAGTCTATGCGGGTGACCCGTAGACGTGGTGACACAGCCCCTATGACCTATGGTGGTGGACGCACAGTAAACCAAAGTCCTATCAAAAACATTGTAGAACAGTTTAAGTCTGAGGCTTACCGTTACTCTCACTACAAGGCTACTCAGTCTGCGGTAAACGGATGGGTCAGAAAGGCTAGAGCTAGAGGTAACGTAACCTTTGATGGTGATGTGCCTCACAACCCAGAAGACTTTATTAGACTTGCTAAAGTTAGTGATGGTAATAAAGGTATCAACCGTGAGATGAAGCAGCAACAACAAGCAATTGCTTCACGTCTTGGTTTGCTGGATCGTACAGATGCAACCACACCCTACATGACTTCCTTGTCTGAGTTCATCTATGATAAGACGGGTGCTGTAACAAACCCTGCTGACTGGATTGGTGACGCAGCTGGCCGTACAAGGGCTATGGTTTTCCACATGAAGATGGGCTTGGGTAACCCCGATCAGTTCATTCTTAACGCCTCTCACGTAGCACAGATTACATTTATCTCTCCCAAGTACGGTGCTCAGGCTGCTGCTAACGTACCAATCATTGCTTCTCTTCTGTTTAAGACACGTAAAGCAGTTGATGCTGACATTGAGAGAATTGTCAGTGAAACCATGAGGGAGTATGGTGGCTTGCTTATGACTAAGCAGGAGTTGATTGACACTGTACGATACATGAAAGAGTCAGGTAGAAGCATCATTGGCTCTAACACTCTTGAACGTAGTGGTGCTACCTTTAACAGCAACAAGACAGGCTTTAACAAAGCCTTGGAAGCTGGTCTCGCACCATTTAAGGGTGGTGAACTCTTCGGCAGGATTGCAGCCGCATCTGTAGCAGTGATGGAGCACAATGCTAAAAGAATATCTGGAGATGTCTTCTCAGACAAGGGTATCCGTTACGTTGCAAACAGAGAGCAAGCACTTACCTTCCGCATGACATCTGGTCAGAGAGCTAGGTTCCAAGGTGGCACAAAGGGTACAGTAGACCCTATCCTCGCCCTAGCTACACAGTGGCAGGGCTACTCCCTACGCTTTGTAGACAACCTACTTATCGGTAGAGACTTGACAGGTGCTGAGAGAGCACGTATGGCTGCTTTCAACACACTAGCCTTCGGTATGCGAGGAATGGGTGCTCCACCTCGTATGATTGCTGCAATGACTTCTTTAGGTATTGACCCAGAAGACCCCAATGCAGTAGAGGCTTTGAACGCAGTTAAGTTTGGTATGTTTGACTATGCCCTGTCCCAGTTAGCTGGTACAGACGTCTCACTAGGGTCTCGTATTGGTCCTTTGTCTGGTGTCTTCCAACAGTATACTGAGTCGTTTGGAAAAGACCCCCTCTTAGCTACGGTTACTGGTCCTTCTGGTCAAATCCTTAGTGACAGCCTTAAAGCAGTAAGAGGTTTAACAGGTGCTTTGTTTGGTGGTCAGCACTCTATTGCTTACCAAGAGTTTGTACAGTTGACAAGAGGTGTTAAATCTGTAGATATGGTAGCTAAAGTTGTTGAACTTATCAAAACAGGAGAGTACCGTAGTAAACGTAGGGGTGTTGCTGGTGAGTTTGCCGAAGAAGAGATTACCTTTGGCCTTGTCGCTTCTATCATGGCTGGTGCTACACCTATGAGAGTTCTTAATCACTACGATGCTAAAGATATTTCTTACGGTGATGACCGCAGGTTCAGAACAGTTAGTGCTCGTATCAGAAGATTTGGTGATCAGGCGATTGAACTTATCGCTACAGGTGATGAAGGTAAGATTGCAGAAGGTCAGGCACTATATCAGGATGCTCTTAGTTTGATTGAAGACGGTGGCTTTTCTTATGAGAACCAACAGAGACTGTACAGAAGTATCCTTAGCTTTAACTCAATCACTGACCTACTCAAAAAAACACAGGGGCAGTCAGATGCCGCAAGACTTACAGCACAAGCTGCTCAAGGAGAATAATTAGATGGCGTTTACATTAGAACAAAATGTACAGGGTGCTGCGGCATACGAAAAAGCTATTCAACCTACGTCAAGTACTGGGTTGACCCTAGCTGGTAACCTGCTTGAGGGTCTCGACACATATGCTAGGGCACAGGTCAGACAAGACAAAGCGACAGCTGCCGCTGCTAAAGGTACTCAAACAGATAGAGATAGGCGGGAGTTTGGTGATCTTCTTAACTCTGCTAGACAAGACCTTAATAAAGGGATGGACCCTGATGTTGTAGCTACCACCTATGCACCTCGGTTTGCCTCCCTTGGTCTAAACTCTAACCAAGAGGCTGTCGTAGAAAACACTTTTGGTAGTAGCATCTTCGCTGTTCCTATTCAACCAGAAAGTGTGTCAGACATAGGTACTAAACTGTTTAATGATCAACCTGAGTCTGTTCAACTTGGTCTTATTGCTATAGAGTTACAGAAAGCAAACCAGAATGGGGAAACCATTGACAATGAAACAGCTGCTTTTAGGGCTGTCAGTACACTGGTGTCTACCACTGCTCAGGCTCAGGTTGCACTTCAGGCAGGTAACTTAGACTATGCTCAAGGTTTTCAAGGCAACATGCAGACCCTTGACAGACTAGGAGAGGCAGTGAGTGCAGCACTTGCAGTTGAAGCCATTGGTGGTAATTTTAACCTACAAGACCTTGCTAGACTTCGTGCTGGGTACACCATGCTCCGCACACAGAGAGCTTTCATGCAACCATCTGGTACTCTGAATGCAGAACTCTGGGGGCAGATGAACACTAAGTTAACATCTCTTGATAGACTGTTTACAGCTATTGAAGACTACGATTCAAAAGATGCTACAGCTAGAGCAACAGCAGTCATGGCTAACTTAGCTTTGAGTGTCTCACAAGATAACCCAATGGCTATTCTTGCTATGAATAGTCCAGAGATGATGGAAAAGATTGCTGCAAGGATTTCTCCTGACTTTGCCACTAAGTTGGTTACGAATGGAAGTCTCCTTGATAATATTGTAAGCTACAAAGACCTTGACTTTGATCCGTCAATTGTTGCGATGATGGGCTTTGATACAGAGGATGCAGACACACCTACTGTTTTGCAGACACCTGAAACTGTGTTTCCTGCTAACTTGGTAGAAAGTCATGCTGAAACAGTAGCAGACCCTGCACTCTTGACACAATCGGTAGGTGAGCTGAGGGAGTTGACGGAGGGCATGTCTTCTGCACCTGATGAGGTTCTTGCTACTCCAGAGGGTAGAGAGGCTTGGACATCTTCCGTAGCAAACATGTCTTACCTTCTGTCTGAGGCTCCTAACCCATCTACTGAAAACCTTGACTCACTCTTCTCCAATCAAAACCTAACTATTCTTAGAAGAATGGAATCAGAAGGTGGAGAGACTGCTGAACAGGCTACTATGCTCAGGCAGCAAATGGCTCAAGCCCTTAAAACATCTTCTAACAAGTATGCTATCACAGCCCTTGGTCAGCTTCAACAGCTTCCTGCTGTTTCTATCGACCCAGAAACTTTGACTATTAGGTTGAGCAATGCTCCTGATTACCAAGAGCTTAACTCTATTGTTAACTTTTATTACGATGGAGATTTTACAAAACTCTGGAGAGAAGGTACTTTTGCTTGGTTGAACTTGAGAAACAGACTTGCTAGGTCTGGTGCTATTACACCTGATAGTCCTGAGTATGAGACGTTCCTAGTTTCTACTGCGGCTATCAACCCTTCTGATCCTAAGTCTATTCCTTGGAGAATCGTCGCCTCTAAATACTCAGAGTTCTCTGGCGTGACAGAGAGACTTCAAAAGTTTAGACAGTACGAAGAAAACTTAAACCTTGACACAGGTCTTCAGAGTATCGTTGACAGTTCTACTAGAGCTATTGATGAAGCCTCTACAGATGAGGCTGCAGAGGCACGGGAAGGTGCCATCTCCGCTAGTCCATTACCCCCTATGGAGCAGGTATCGGCAGACGATGCCTACGGCACTCAGGACAACCCTTGGCCGATAGCTTGGTCGGAGGAACGTACTGATGACGAAGAATTGTTTAATACTATTCCTCTTAACCATTGGTTTATTGACCCTGATGGTTTCAAGCGAAAGAAACTACAAGACTAATCTCTGGAGAAGAACTGAAATGGCTAAAGAACCCTTTAACTTTAACAAGAAGTCCGCTACGGAAGGGGACTTCCGAGAGACCAAGCTACCTGCCTTCCCTTCGCAGGGTGGTGAGACCACTGGGCAAGAGCGGCAGAGATTAGATGAGATTCTTCGTAAGACAGGGCGATTTCCACCTGAAGCCTATGGGGAGCCTACTCCAACTGCCACCCCGTCAATGCCTAGGGATGTTGGACCACAGGGTCTACCTAGCAGAGGCCCTACTGATCGTAGACCTGTGGCTGATGGGCCTACTGTCAGCGGTGGTCAGGAAGAAGTAGCCCAGCCTAGCCCTTTACAGGCACCTACCTCTCCAAAGGGACCACGGGGTGCTGGACGGACACCCTTTTTTGATGTGTATACGGACAAGGTTGCTGCAAGGGTTGTTCAGGAAGACCTAGCTGAACTAGGCTATACATCCGCTAACGGAAGACCACTGATAGCAGACGGTTCATTCGGTCGGAGGTCAACAGAGGCCCTTATGAAATTCCAGCGGGCATCAGGCCTACCTGAAGAAGACGTAACTGGTGAATGGAATCGGAATACTTCTATACTACTAGAACAGGCAGTAAAATCCCTCGCTGCTAGAAAAGATAAGTTGGATGACCGAGGAAGACCTGTCCAATCTATGCGTCCAGCACGTAGGGATGAGTCAGAAGTCAAGAAGGCCATGGACGCAGAGGAACGACAGGCGGAACAGAGACAGGCTAACAAAGATTTTGACCAGATACCAGAGGGCCGTAGGGCAAGGGGTGAGTTCCTCAAGGCCAACATGAACAACAATGATATGGCTGCTATTGTATCAGAAACAATGAAGGGTGGGTACACTCAGGATACTCAGGAGTTGCCTCCCAGTATATATAGGAATGAGCACGGTAGAGTCACATCAGGGTCTGATAAGTCAGACCTGACTAAGATTGAGACAACAAGTACAGGTGGGACTATTTATGATCTCAGTGAGTGGACAGAGCAAGTTGGGGGAGGTATTCCAAAATGGTCTCATAAGAGTACTTATGAACCATCGGCCATCATTCTGCATGAAACAGGTTTTAACTACAACGAAGGGGGGGAGGCCAAGCACTTTGCTAACAGTTTCAAAGGTAAGTCATCTCCTACGGCCCACTACTTTGTGGACAAGAATGGTAAGGTGTTCCGATTCATGCCTGAAAATAGGGTAGGGGAACATGCTATTGGTTGGAATAGCCGAGCTATAGGTATTGAGGTGGAAGGTATAGGCTCTGGTAAACAAGAACATAAACCTAATGCAAAACAGCTAGAGGCTACCCACAAACTCGTCCAACACCTTAAAGCTAAGTACGGCATGTCGGATGATAACATCTTAGCACATGAGGAAACAGAAACACGAAGAGGCCAGAAAGGAAGACGGACAGATGGTACAGTCTACAGAGATGACGTTCTTGCTGCCCTGAAAGGCAGTGGTGCAGTTGACTGGACAGGTGCCCCCGTATCCAAATGAAATATGTAATCTCGTTATCTCTAATACTTCTATTATCTGCCTGTGGAGGAGGGCCTCTATCTTTCCTGACAGGTGGTGGCCCTAAAGTAGCAGCTAACGTACAGGCAGGGCAGGAGAACAACCAGACGGGTGCTCAGGTAGGAGACATCATCAAGGCTGATACAGTCAACACTGGTGTCACCCCTAGTGGTACTATCGACTCACTAAACGTAATAAACGAGGACATCCCTATGTGGGTCATCCTTCTTCTAATCCTTGGCTGGGTTCTTCCATCTCCTCAAGAGATATGGCGTGGCTTCTTAAAAACAATAACAATGGGGAAATACCGTGGTTAATAACTCTTGGCACTTAAGTAAATCCGTACCTGTGACGTTTATACTCGCTATCGTCATGCAGACTGTAGCTCTTGTGTGGTTTGTTGCTTCACTGGACAGTGAAATTGAAAGTAATACTAAAGAACTTGTACGACATGAGACACGTTTAATTGCCCTTGAAGCTAGTGTACAGGCACAGGCTATTGCTATGGCTAGGATTGACGAGAATATTAACTCAATAAAGCTTATGATGGAGAGAGACCGTGCCAAGTAAGAAGTCAGGTTACTGAAATAAAGAAAGCCCCCAAGGATTAATCTCCAAGGGGGCTTTTGTTATTGGCCTTCTCTGTAGGACTCGAACCTACAACCTGCTGATTAGAAGTCAGCTGCTCTATCCAGTTGAGCTAAGAGAAGTTATGCTTTATCCTGCCAATCATAGCAGGTTATGTCACGGAGGCTTCTATCAGGATCGTCTTTAACAACATTAAACAAAACAAGACTATAATGCAGACATTCCTCCTTACTTGAGTAAACTACAGGAGGGGTAAAGGTAGCACAGAGAGACCCCTGACAGACTATCGCAATTAAACTAAACATATTAACTTCCTTCCATCTCAGTAATTAAACGATCCAAGTACCACCGTGCCTTACGTAGGTCCTCTACTGGTTTACCCTTGTATCGGTATCGGTGCATGTATTTCTTAGTATTTCCTTCTAGGTAACCTATGAACATCAGGTGGTCCATGTTGTCCTTCATGTAGGCAATACACTCAATCTTCCCGTCACCGTAGTGAGCAGGTTTGTTAACTGGATCAACAGGGTTACCCTTGTCTTCATCGTGCTCGTTCATCTTAGGTTGTTCCATCTGACGTTCCAAGTTCCACTTAGCCATTACAAGTTCTCCTTCATAAATACTTTCACCCACTCAGCGCATATATCACTCCTTACAATGTCGTCAACCCCAAACTCAATGATAGGTACAGGGAGCATATGTTTCTTAGCTAGGTGAATAACTTTAGATAGACCATCTGCTTCCTTCAAGTCTGACTGTTGTGCATCACCGTTAAGAATAATAGTAGAGCCTTCACCTACCCGTGTCAACAACATTTTTAGCTCGTGTGTTGTAATGTTCTGTGCTTCGTCTACTATTATAAAGGAATTATCGAAACTACGGCCCCGCATAAGAGCAAGAGGAGCCATTTCAATGTTGCCACTCTTGATACCTGTTTCGACTGCTCCTTTACCAAGGTGTTTCTCCAGAACGTCCAAGACAGGTAAAGCCCAAGGCATTGTCTTCTCATGTAGGTCTCCTTTTAAGAACCCTAACTCCTTACCTACAGCTACGTGTGGTCTAGTGATGACGATCTTGTCAATCTCTTTGAGAGTGTACTGGTCAGCTGCGTAGGTGGCAGTGACGTAGGTCTTACCTGTACCAGCTGGACCTAGAATAAACACCTGACTGCTTTCGTTAAGAGCTTGGAGCAACTTACCTTGTTTGTCAGTACGAGGTACGATACCTGATGTCATCTTAGATGATGCACCCTTGTAGTTAGTCTTACGGCGGGTATGTTTTTGTTTCTTGGGAGGTTCATTACTCATAGTTTAATCAACTCTGATGATGTGTAAGGGATATGAAAGAACTTCTCACCCTTCTGGATGTAACGACCCTTGGCCTCCTTAAGACTTTTCTCTGTCAGTAGTGTATCCTTAATCCTCCATGCCTGTTTGAAGTCAGGACGAAAGATGTAGAAGTTAAGCACACTAAACGGAGATGACTTATACATTTCTATTAGCCTCTTCTTTCGTTCAGGGATACGTACCTCTTCCCAGTGAGAGGGCCAATCACCCTTCCATGCTGTCTTAACTTCTGCTTCGTTGTAGTAAGTGTAAGTACCCTTCTGAGAGATCACATCTACCTTGTAGTTCTCCTCGTTGTTAATGATGGTGTGACCGTTATCTTCAAGGTAAAAGACTAGAGCATTACGAGCAGGTGCATCATAGGCTTCATACAAGGCCTTGTTGAATTGCTTACGTACTACTGTCATACCTCACTCCCTTCTAACTTACCAAAGAACTCTTTCAACTCTGTGTAGCCCCCCATGTAAGTACCGTCTGATGAGAAGATTTGAGGTACTGTCTTAAGACCAGCCTGTTTCATTAAGGAGAGTACCCACTTAGAGCTATCAGACTGTACGTTATACTCTATGTAGCCTTCACTCGCTTCTTTCAACAGGGCTTTGGCTGAGTCACAGAAGTTACATTGGTTTCGAGTTATGACAGTGTACATAAGGTTTCCTTAGATTAGGTCTACGATTTCACATGAGTCTCCAGAACAAGCTAATGTCTGACTACCCGCTGTATTGTCTTCACTCTCATACTCCGAAAGTTTAGACCAGTCAATATGATCAGGCATTACAGACATTAGCATGTCGTAGTCTGACTTACCGCAGTCTTGATATGGAGCCTGTGGGTATGTGTGCTCGTGGAACGGCAGGAATGAAACACCTGACATCTCATCGAAGTGATTATATACGAAAGCCTCTACGTCTATCCACTCACCACCCTTGATGTTAATAGTGACAGATGGTTTGTGTTCACACCAGTTACGTTGGTACATGAGCCACATCTCTAGCTGTTCAATAGCTGTCATGTCCTTAGTACATACAGCACCATCAGGAGCTTTCTGAGGGAAGCTGAACACGGTAGTCTGGTCAGGTTTTACAGCCTCAGGTTCGTTAGGGATACCCTGATCCTTCATGAACTGGGTGAGAGGGTCTTTGTTGTCACCCCTGACGGTACGGATATAGTAGGGGCTGTGTCGGGCGTGGATTCCAGAGGCTGAATCAACCAGCTGTGAGACAGTTCCACTAGGCTTAACACAAGTAATAGCAGCAGCAACAGGGATACCAAGACGTTCAGCCCATTCTGCATTGGTAGCAACTGCAACTTCTTTTAGGTGAGAAAGGGTCTTATCCAATCCTTTGTTCTTGAGGGTCATCAAGGGGTTGTCCATGATGCCAGTTAGCGACACACCCAACAGACGTTCTTCAGCTGTGTTGTCAGTCCATTGCTTACGCAGGTAGGGGAACTTAGTGAAGGTAGACTGGATCGTACCAAGGATTGTAGCTAGACGTACTTTCTCTGATAGTGTGTCAATATTGTCACTAACACGTACTACACACTCCGTTAGGTTACAAAATTGTAAAGGTCTTAAAATTATCTCGCTGCAAGGGTTGGTCCCGAACTCATAACCTGCATCCCGACGACCATTCTTAGCTGCCTGTTTCTTAGAGGCTTCACGATTAAAGATGCCTCGTTCACCTGAGCCTGACTCTACCAAGGCCAGCCACTCTCGCATAAACGAGAGGCTGTCTGGCTTTTCAGTGTAGCTTACAGAGTTGTTAGCCAAGGCACGTTGTGGGTTGTTCTTCATCCATGCCCCTGACTTAGCATGACGCATACGGTCATCTGACAAATTACTCAATGAAATCATAGCACTGCGGCGTACACCACCAACGACAACAACCTCACCGATCTTACACATGATGTCGTGACACTCAATAGAAGATAGCTTACGACCCTGTGCTTCCTTGAAGGTACGGATAGTAAAGTTAAACAAGTCAACCAGAGGTGCTGGACCTGATGCACGACCACCGAATGTCTTGAGTGGCGCACCAGCAGGACGTACCTTAGACACATCCCACGTAGGAATCTCACCACTGTACAGGAGTGCAATCAATTGACGCAGAGACTTAGCCCACCCTTCCTTGGAATCCTTAACGACGATAGTAGTTTCACTAGAATAGAGGGTCTCTGGAATCTCAGGGAGCTTGGAGATGGACTGACGCTCGACACTGAAGCCAACACCAGTACCACAGAGCAGGATGTGCATAGCCTCATCGAAGGACTTAAGGTCATCTACTGGTAGGTAGCTACAGTTGTACATACATGTGTTGTCACGTTCAGCAGCAACACCTGCTGTCATAAGTGAACGCATGGAGGGCATAACCTCTAGGCCAAGGATGGCTTGCTCCAATGCGTACTTAGTCTCAGGGTCAACCATGTCACGAATGACGTTGACAGAGAAACGTGTCACTGTGTCTTCCCAAGACTCACGACCTGTATCCTCATAGTACTTGGCATACCGTGACTTGTGGATAAATGCTTGGTAGTCAGTTGGTAGTTGGTTGCTCATCGGTTATCTCCTGACCCTTGAATGACGCCACGTTTCTTGCGGCTCTCTAGTTTCTCAATGTTGCTCTCAGCAATCTCATGTAGACTGTACCCCAGATCATCGGCTAGGTTAGCCAAGTACCAGAGCACATCACCCAGTTCCTTAGCTGTCTCGTGACGACTAAACTTATTGTCACGTACTTGCTTCTTAACCTTCTCAGCAACCTCACCAGCCTCACCACACAGACCCAAGGTAGGATAGAGAACCTTGTGTGTAGCAGGGTAAACGGCGAAGCTAACTGCTTTCTTTTGGTAGTCTTTAAAGTTCATCTTCTTCTTTCTCTATTGTAAAACCAATGTCTATATCTGCTAGACGGTCAAGGTTGTCTAGTACTTCTTCCTCAAAGGTTAACAAGAACATCTTAGGAGTTACTCTTGCTGCCTCTGCAATCTCTTCAAGACTAAACCTTTCTAAGATACGTACTCTCAAGTCTTCATTCATTTAACCATTCCTCTGGTATCTCCTTGTCTGCGTAGAGGAAGCCGTACTTAGTACACCAGTCCCCGTAACTTGACTTAGCACCCTTGTAGAGTTTAGCTTGACTACTACTAAAAACAAACCTGATGTCGTGTTCAGAACCATACTGTCGTTTTATCTCTAGGTGTTTACGTCTATCGGCAGCTATGAACCTGCCCTTTGTCTCAACTATGATACCGTTATGAAGAACGAAGTCTGGTGTGTACGTCCTAATCTTGAAGTCTTCCCACTTGATCTTGGTCTCTTCGTAGGTGTACTTGATCTTCTTCTTCGTCAGCATCTTAGCTGTTTGTTCCTCAAGGCCAGACCTGTATCCAGCCTTGAGTGCTCTCTGTCTAGTGGTTAACTTTCTAGGCAATGTCAATCTCATCTACTCTAGGAGCCTTGACTACCTCAGTTAAGTACAGAGGGAAGGGCATGGCTGCATACTTGTAACCCTTCAGTCCCTCACCATCATTAGCATCTGCCCAACATACTTTCTTAAAGTCACAAAACACACAGCCAGTATCTAGTTTACGGTTACCTGTCTTAAGCTCTAGGATGTCAGGGTAACACCGTTCAGGTGGTTCATCTGAGGCTAACTGTTTGTGTAACTCTTCTACTCTTTCATGTGTGTCAGGCAGAAATTCTTCTGATGGTTGGTACAAGGTAAGGTCACCAGTAACTTTGTTCATAGCCCAGAAGGCTACACCCTCATTGTCTGGTACTCCCTCACTATAAGCAGAAATTTGTTGTAGGTAACCAAAGGGATCATCAAGTGGTAGGCTACCGTTAACAAACTTCTTGTAAGCAAAGGGTGAAGCAGACTTAACATCAACTACATGACCGTCAATCACTGCGTCCATGTGTCCTGTAATCCCTGCTACCTTTACCTTCTGTTGCTCATATGTCACACTGTGACCAGAAAGTTTAGCTACTGTTAAAAGAATCTCTTCGATAATATCACCGTAAAGAAACTTTAGCAATTTGTCTCCAGTAAGCACCGCCTTCTTGTACCCCTGCTTGTCGTACCATAGTTGTCGGGAGGGTTTACCTATGGCAGACAAGCGGAGGTAGAAGTTACCACTCTTACGAGTGGTGAGACGAGACCTTAGTAGTTCCTTAAGGTTCTCACCAAAGGCATCAATAGCCTTTTCGTTATCGTCTGTCTTCTCGTACCCATCAGTGAACACGGAGTAGACATCTTCGATCAGGCTATCAATACCTTTAGTCATTAGTTACACCTCAAAAGGGATGGACATTTCTTCTACTGGTTGAGCATCTACCGCAGCATGTGTAGCATTAGCCTTGATGACTGCACTAGGTGCTTCGTAGTCTACCAACTCCATCACCTGACAGAAGTCAAAGAACATTTCCTTTGTTTCACGGTTCATGTCGGACAGGTGTCCCAGCTTAATGATGTTACCGTAGCTGCTGTCACCAATAGTCACGAACATGTTAACCTTGGAACCGTTACCTACCAGTGCTTTTGATGGGTTACCGTTCTTGTCGTACACTTCACCGAACCGTGTCCAACCACCTGATGTCTTCTCAATAAGGGTGACGTTAATGTGACGAGCACCTTCGAATGTAGAGTCCTTACCTTCCTTAACCGTCTTGTTGATCTTGTAGTCAGTCATCAGTTTCTCTAGCTGCTCATTCATCTTAAGAGATACTGAGTACTCCATATCTGTTTCAGACTTGTACATGGTGGCTGGCTCTTGCAATTTAGCCCAGCTTACCTCTACGTCTTTGAGTACTATCTTCTTATCTGCCATTGGTATGTCCTTTCTGGCGTTAGTCTGTTTAACTATAATACTACACACTCCACAGAGTGTCAATGGGTTTCTAGCCAGTTGTTACCGATTTTTGCTTCACCATCCATAGGACAGTTTAACTTGAAGAACTTACCAGCATCTATTATTGACTGCACCTGTATCTCTCCTAGTCTTTGGGCTTGATCAGCATCAACTTCTGTCTGCCATTCGTCGTGTACCCAAGCACACTGTTTAAAGTTTATCCCTTCCTTCTTAGCTTGGCGTTGCCAGAATACATTGGCAAGCCTCATGATTATAGTTTCCCCACCCTGTAGGTAAACAGACAGGGCTAGGTGATCACTTCCGATACGGAGGACACGACCATCAAGGCCCTTCATCCAACCCATACTGGCAGCACGGGACGCCTCACTCTTAAGTCTCTTGAGTGTGGGTAGTGCCTCATAGAAGTTCTTCATAGCTACGTTAGCTTGACCAGCATTGCAGTTTAGTATCTCTGCAATCTTCCCTACACCTGCGCCTAGTAGGAAGGCGTAGATGAATGTCTTAGCTGTTGGTCTGTCCTTACAGTGACGGCCTAACGCATTCATGTTGAACGTGTGTATGTCTCCATCAATAACCTGCTCTGTATATACAGGATCATTCATGTAGTGAGCAAGCACACGTAGCTGGATACCTGCTGCATCTGTACCTACTAACTTCTTACCCTCAGGAACCTTGAAGACCTGACGACACTCAGCTGCGTACATACCATCCATCTTCCACAGGATACCTTCCTTACCGTGAGGGACAGAGGGGATGTTAGCCATGTTAGGACCACGATGTGCTGCACGGTGTGTGACAGCCCCTGTAGTGATCACTGTGCCGTGTACCCTACCATCCCCTTGTGACTTCTCTAGCCACTCCTGTGCCAACTTCCAGCGTGTCTCTAGTACCTTCCATACCTTGAGACCTTTGACTGCCTGAGGTGCATCATCAGGGATAGTAGCTAAATTTTCTGGGCAAATTTTATAACTCTCTCCTGACTTTGTTTTAACTGTTGGCTTCCAGCCTAGCCTGTCTAGACGTTTGTTGATCTGTGTAGGTGACCCAAGGTTGAACTCTTCCCACATGATCTTGGTGTAGTCACCCTGTACATTACATCCTTCAAGCAGTTGGTTAGCAAAGATAGCACCATCCTTCCTACGTTTGATAGTCACCTCTTTGACAGGGGCAGCAATCGGAACCATGAACTCCTTGATGTCTGTCTCAATACGTAAGGTCTCCTTCAAGCACACGGTGTAAATTTCTTGTGCAATATCAGTGTCAAGTTGAAATCCATTAGCCTGTTGCTCACACATGATGGCGTGTACCATGTGTTCTAGGTTGATAGATGCCTGACTGAATGCCTCACCTTCCTTGATCAGAGTGTTATAAAGTAACTCTGTTACCTTTACGTCTTGCTTGCAGTAGGCCTTCATCTCCTCAGTGTATACCTCGAAGCCACCAGTGTAGTCATCCTTAAAGTCGCCTAGTCTCTCACCCCATACCTTGAGGCTGTGTCCACCCTTGCGGGTAGGATCAAACAGGCGAGACAGGACCAAGGTATCTACTGTGTTAGCTAAGGGGATGTCGTAGCCCCACAACTTCTTGATCACTGGGATGTCAAAGCCAATACCGTTGTGAGCTATCCACTTGGTTACCTTAGATGCGAACTTAGCAAAGGCCTTAGGTCCAGTGATAATGTAGTTACCCTTGACGCCTACCTCCTTAGCTACGATCACATGAATAACTGTAGCATCCAAGCCGTCTGTCTCAATGTCGAATACTACTTCCATGTCTTATCCTTCGTAGCTTGTTAGACGACCAGTGTGACGTGAGTAGAGTAGGCTGTCTGCTACCCCTGTCTCGCCTGTGAACCTGTTCTTGATTACCCGTACCTTGGTGGTGTTACGTTCCAGTTCATCCTCTGCCTGTGTGTTACGTTCCAAGGCAATGATCATGTTGGACAGCTGACCTATACCTGCTGTACCCCTGATGTCCTGTAGGTTGATAGTCCCACCCTCTTCTGGTGGCTTACGGTTCTTATCACGACTAAGGTGTGACACCATCAACAGGCATACGTCTAGCTCAATCGTCAAGGTCTTTAGCTTAGTGACAATTTCATCCAATGCCTTGCGTTCATCCTTTGCGTGATCACTGACTACGATGCTGATGTGGTCAAGGATTATATACTTGCAGTCACATGAACGAGCAAGATAACGAACCATGCTAACAATGCGTTCAACAGAATTACTACCGAAACTGTCATAAAGATAGACACGATTGCTCCCAAGAGTTGCATTGTATGCGTCATCAAATTCTTCCTTTGTGTATTGTGTATCTGGTAGGTGAAACATTTTATCTGCGTGGATGGACATCATGCCTAAGCCTGTGTCACGTACTGGTTCTTCTAGGAACAGTGTACCTACACTTCCCTTGTCTTCTTGGATCAGGTGGTACAGCAACTCACGCATGACCTGTGTCTTACCAACACCTGTACCAGCCACGAAGGTTACTAACTCACCAGTGCGTAGGCCCTTGGTCATCTTGTTAAGACCAAAGAAGGGATAGGCCACTGAATCATAGTTAGGTGGGGTACTTACCAGATCATATAGTTCGTTACCTGCTATGATACCATCAGGTGTAAAGGGTCCAGCCTTACGGTGACTGTCAATGAACTCACGTTCACGGCCCTGCTTGATGTAGTCGTTAGGATCGTTCAGGGTCATCTTGACTAGACGTACCTTGCGGGGATCAAACAACTCAGCAACAGCTACGGCTGCGTCCTGTCCTGCCTTGTCACTATCGAAGCAAATGTTAATCTTATCAAAGCTGTCAAGCCATTCGTAGTTACGTTTGCAATCCTTTACTGCGCCTGATGCACCGTTGATTACGGACACACATGGCTCAGACATAAACAACATCTGATATGCTGACATTGCATCGTATTCACCTTCAGTGATGGTGACTGACTTGCCACCCTTACTGAATGCTGCCTGTCCAAACAGGTCAGCCTGTGCATTGCCGTTAAACTTGAATGTCTTCTCTGTGATACCCCGTTCCTTGAAGCCTGTTGGCTTACCATCAAGGGTGTAGATCAGGCTTACCTTGTTACCTGATGTCAGCGCCTTGTACTTCTCAGCTACGGCCTTGGTAAGGCCACGACTAGAGATAGCTGCTGGTGTGCCTGTAACTGGTGGTAGTGGCTTGACTGCTGATAGGTGTGGTGTCTGCTGCATAGGTTCCTCTTCTTTATCATCATTAAATGTCTTAGTCTTGCAGACGTGGCAGAACATACCGTCCTCGTAGGGGTATGCGCCGTCACTGCTCCCGCAGTTTCTGCACGGCTGGTGTTTCTTGTGTTCGTAGTCCATTGAATAAATCAACTTCTTGTGCCTCCTTTACCTTAGCGATACACTTAGGGCAGGGAGACCAGTCTTGTCTATCCTCCTCCCAGTATATTTCGTCATCTGTTGTACGTGCATTGCAAATGTAACATCTCATTCGTCATCATCTCCTCTATTAAAAATCTCAGAGAAGATAACTATCACTGCAATATAAGGCCAAAGAAAGGCTGCAGTCAAGACAGCAAATCTAGGGGACTCTTCGTCAATCTCCTCAAGAATAACCAAGTACATGGCTACCCCCAAGAGGTATAGTACAAAGGTTGACCAGTATTCTACAGGCATTTTAGTTTCTTTCTATTCCGTTTTTCGTGGTACTTTACCAAGGCCTTCGCAGCAATGTCGAAGTTTGTTTCCCATCCTAGCTGTTCAGTGCCAAAGCAATAAGAGTAGCAAGCTGAAGCGTGCGTCCACTCAATAACGTACTGATCGGATCGCCACTCCATTCGGTTTTTGTTGCAGTGGCAAAGCGTGAAAACCAGCGGCTTCACCCGCACAGTCGCTTCAAGTTTAGCCACCCTCGCTGCGTCACGTTCAGTGGCTAGGCGACGAACTGGTTGGTCGTACTCTTCACAGGTATCAGAGAAGTCACTGAATGCTACAGGTACATTCTCTGGGTCATGTGACCACCATCGTTTAGCTCCCTCACTCTGTTCCTTTGTGAACTGCCTAGAGCAGTCCTTGTTGTTACACACAGCACTACAGAATGTCATATCTTTATAACACATCATTACGTTTGCTCCTCTGTTAATGCTGCCCATGAGATAGGGAATAGTGGTGTTATGATCTTGCTGATCTGATCTGCTACTAGCCTACTCTCGTACTGTGCGTCGTCGGCGCACCGTAAGCGACACATATCGGCAAAGGCATCAAGGCTACCAGACCAGTACCACTCAGTCATAGTAGACTGAGGGAGGATCATACGTGCCATCTCTGGTGCTACACCTTTCCTTATCATTTTTCTGTAAGACCTGAGAAGATCAAAAAGATTTTCTTCTAGCACTTCTTCTATAGAGCCGTTTTCAATACGTTCACAATCGAAGGCGGGGATAGTCTTAAGGTCAACCATACCTTCACTACCTTGTTTCTTATCGGCACTACGTCCACGCCATACCTCTGGCACATAGAACTCAGGCTCATTATCTACATATCGACGGCTGATCTCATTAATTCTGAGGAACTTATGCTTCACTAACTGTCGGGCCACAAAGATAGGTGCCTTGACATGGAGGCTAAGGAAGCAGTGACCAAAGGGGCTGATGTGTTTGTGTTCAGCTAGGTACTTGATGAGCTTAGTATCACGGTCTGCTAGGTGCATGATCTCACACGCATCGTAATCCCATCCACTCTTCTTACCAAAGGATACTCTGGCTGCATTCACTACGGACAGGTCACTGCCCATGTGGTCAATGTATGTTGCCTTAATCTGTGTCATTAATAAACTCCATTACTTTACCTGTAGTCGTGGCGGGGGGACGTATTAATACTTATTATACAGAGGATTTTCATTCTGTCTACCCCTTTTCTTTAGTTGATATAACAAAGTGTACCCAAGACATACGACAGTGATCTTTCTGCAACACTAAGTCTATAAACCACACAAGGTTTTTCTTACCTTCCTTCTTGCGTTGGTAATTCCTTGCACTAAAGGTCTGATTACTTTTACCTCCTAAGATCACGTTGAACAGGATTGACAGGACGATGCCTACCCTAAACATGTAGGCTTTCATAGTTGTCCCTTTCCATAGCCGCCTGACCAATCATCACAAGGGCTTTCTAAGTCTAGTATTTTCATTCTTTGCTTTGCCCCCTCTATCTTATGATAGGCGATAGATAGTTCAGTGGATACCCAAGACGGTCTGACCCCTGTACCGTACTGCGCTGCTAACCTTTCACAATCAGATTGGAGCCTGTCAATATATGCCTGTATGTTTTCTTTGGTTTCCATTGTCTTATCCTTTTCCTTTGGTTTGTTGTTGTGGGGACACTGTGGTCCCCGATTAGTTTAGGATGCTTTTATACTGCCAGCGACACTGCCCCAGACACTGCCCCAGACATCGCCCTCGACATTGCCCCAGACACTGCCCAAGACATCGCCCTTGACATCTAGGATCGTTAGAACCCCTTCATCATCAGATTGGAGTGTAATCAAATCAGCCAGTTGGTCAAGTTGGTCTTGTGTTAAGTTTGTTTTAAGATCAGTACGGGCTGTGGACAATTGAGCTTCTTTGAGCTGTTTTCGCAGCCGCTCGTTGTCATCCTTGAGGGCCACCTCAAAGTCGTATCGTGTAACATTAGTCATTTTGTTTTCCTTTGGTTTGTTGTGGGGTACTGCCCCAAGCTGTGATACTTAGCCATATCACAATTCCCCTTCCTCTACTGATTCGATTTCTTCCATGCGTAGTTCATTAAGTTCATTGAGGTGGTGCGGCATAAAGGCCAGCATACATATCACCGACACGGCCAGCACCGTCATCATAATTTCTTCAACCATTGTCTTATCCTTACCCTGCGAAGTGTCTGAATTGACGGACACTATACTTGTTGCCCTTGTTCTCTGCATAAACTGTCACCCTACCTAGGTGCAGGGCAGTCATAGACTTACCCTTGCAGAGCCCATAGCCACGGCTTAGGTGCTTGCGTTTGCGTAGCATACCCTTGACGCCAAAGGCATTGAACCTAAACCCTTTGGTCCCGTCATTGAGTGGTTGTGTCGTTACAATTAAAAACATAGTCTTTCCTTTCTAGGTTTGGTTTATCTAGTGACACTCTAGTGAATGCCACCAATAAATCAATCCTTATACATCCACCACAAAACCAGATGTGTCACGCTTGGCCTTGCCCTTGGCATACAGTGCCACGATGTGTCCGCCCTTTGGGTCAAGTATGCGCAGGTCATCCGCATCACCATTCACTACAGGCAATCCCATCCATGTGTTGGCATAGTCGAATGCCTTGCGGAATACCGTTGCCACGTTCATACCACGATCTAGAGCCGTCTGCATCATAGCTGCATACTTAGGCGAGGCGTTAGAATAGGACCATGTCAGGTGGTAGTTTTCAATGTGTGACGTGTTGCGGTTTGCAATCTTGGTGTAGTCATAAAATGAAACCCGTGGGAACAACTCAAAAATAGTATAGCCATCAAGCTTGATCAATTCCCACCGAATATCTGTCGTGCCATTTAAACGAATGACTGGCTGAATACCACGTTTATTGCAATACGTTTGAAACTTAGCAATATCTTGCATGAGTTGGCGCATAAACCCATCACGATCACGATAGAACCATTGAGCCTTGCCTTCACGTGCAGCCTGCACACAATTCATTGCGCCCCGTCCTGCTGTATTGAGACAAGCTTTGATGCATCCAGCTTGTTCAGCCATGCTACAGCTGTTGAATGTCTTATTACCTACGGTCACTTTCCAAGGTGTCATGTATACAATGCCAGTTAGGTATTCTGAACCGTCGCCTTTGACAGTTTTTGCATTAGTGCCAACACCGATTAGTTTATAATTAGACATTGTGTTACCTTTCTGTTTCCGATAACCAATACAAATCAGAAAATGAA
>OCVR010000352.1_pt1 | contig 38803 bp, 44 predicted proteins | sample 1539091 | NCBI WGS metagenome assembly OCVR01 (sample SAMEA3355530, study PRJEB22509) | marine metagenome | biome: marine; feature: coastal ocean; material: water | place: USA | collected 2010-08-07 | depth 16 m | reverse complement strand
TTCTTTGTGTCTTTTATTATTATCAATGCTGTGATTCTTCTTAACATGGTTATAGGAGTCATCGTCGATGTAATGACTGGCGGCACTGGTATCGATGATCTAATCAATTCAGAAAAAGAAGGCTCTAAGGATTAGCTCTAGCAAGACACTCAGAAAAAGTTTTTTGATCTACGTTCCCACCTGAGAGCATCACCAATGTTCTCGTTCCCTTAAAATGCTCTTTGTTTTGGAGTAAACATGCCAAGGCAACAGCGCCGCTCGGCTCTAGTTTTAAATTCAATCGATTAAAAGCAAAACGCATGGCTTCACAGACTGCTTGATCTGAGGCCGACAAGCCTTGCACACCAAAGTGAGTATTAATGGCAAAAGGTATTTCTCCTGGCGTAGGTGTTAGCAGGCCATCGCAAAGCCCGCCCCGGTTTGTGTCCATGGCAACCCTTTCATTTTTCTCAAACGATAACTGATGATCGTTCCATTCTTCAGGCTCTGCAGTGAAGACATTGCACTCAGGATTGATATGTTTAATCGAAATGCATGATCCAGCTGTCAGGCCGCCACCCCCAGCACAAATAATCGCATTATCAAGTTTGGGATTATTAGCATCATTGATTACTTCATAAGCCGCAGTGCCTTGACCATAGATTGTTTCAAGAGCGTCATAGGGATTGATGATGACAAGGTTTTTTTCTTTTGCTATCTCTCTGCTTATTTCCTCTCTACTTTCTGTGCGTCGATCATAGTGAATCACTTGAGCCCCTAGAGCTTTCGCATTTGCAATTTTTCTTGCAGGCGCATCCTTAGGCATAACCACGGTTGCTGGCGTGTTGAATACTTTAGCTGCATGAGCAACACCTTGGGCATGATTGCCTGAGGAGTAGGCTATAACACCTCTTTTTAGCTCGTCTTTTGAAAGCCGAGAGATAGCCGATAGGGCGCCTCTGACCTTAAATGATCCTGTGATTTGCAATGATTCAGGCTTGAAAAGATATTGGCCGCCAAGCTCTTCATCCAAATCTGGACATGATACTAACTGAGTGTGATGAATGTGAGGCGAGATGATGTGATAGGTTTTTACAACTTCATCAAACCAAGCTGTGGAGTCGAGTTTCATGGCTAAGCCTTTTTAATTACTTTGTCTTTAATAAATAAGGGCAAATAAACAACATAAAATAAAAATGCAGCCAAGGGAATGGTCCCAAGCAAATGCAGAGGTGGATCAGGGAAGTAATCCAGCAAGGTCCCATCAACAGGTCTGTCCATGAGGTACCAGTAATTAGCCGGTGGACCTATGACTAGGTTCATAATGTATACAAAAACCAGCAGCAGGAGTGTTATACCAATGACTTTTGGAATATCAGATAAATAGGGTCTTTCATCCCTTACCATTAAAACATAGGAGACTGCCAGTAAAATTAAACTGTGCCCCCAAAAGAAAGGTGAGTACTCTCCATGAGGAAACCCAAATTCTAGATCAGGAGTGACCAATGCCATTGTCGCTCCGCAGATTCCCCAAAAATAGGCACAATAAAAAAGTAGCTTGGGCGCATTATCTCTTAATAAAAAAATAACCATGGCTATCGCTGAAAAATCACACATGTGTAAAGGGATCTCTCCTTGCCAAGCTAAATTAAATAAGAAGATATCGTAAATTGGTTGCGTGAGCATGTGCAGGATGATCAAACCAGCAATTATTTTCCCACCCATAAGCTTGCGCGATGCAGTCTGACCCTGAAAATATTTAGGAAAGCCGACAATAACAACAAAGCAAATAAACAGCGACACCAAGTGCTGAGTGCTAAATAGTTCAAATGCAGGATAGTCCATAGTAGCAAAGGTTTTTTTGAACCTATGTTATATCAGAGTTTGACGAAAATACATTAATTAAATGGCAATAAAATTACCAGCAAGTAAATTTTTATTCGATAAATGCTTATTGCATTGATTTAATTAATAAATCCTCAGTAAGAACTGCAGGGAGGATTTTTGAAGCATTCATTCCTGGTTTCCAAAAAATATACAAAGGAATTCCAGTTCTTTCATATCTTGCTAAACCGATTGCGATCTCCTCATTACGATTCGTCCAATCCGCTTTAACGTAAGTAATATTTTGCTCAGCTAGATACTCTTTGACTCCTACTCTTGCAAAGGCAGTCTTTTCATTTGTTTGGCAGGTAATGCACCAAGCAGCAGTAAAATTTATTAGGTAGGCTTGATTTTGTTCTTGAAGTTCAGATTCAATTGCAAGGCTCCATCTCTCTGCAGACTTATCTTGGTTCATTGTGTTTGAACTTTCAGGAAGATTGTTAAATATTTGAAAAGCTGCAATTGCAGTTAGAATCATTCCAATCCATTTCCATCTTCCTTTAAAGGTTGCAATCATCCATACCGCAGTACCAAGGATTAAACTTAAAACCAGCAACAGGATTAGAGCATCTCCTGATGTTTGGACCATAAAGACCCACATTAGCCATAAAGCAGTGGCGATCATTGGAAATGCAAAAAATTGTTTCAGGGTATCCATCCAGGCCCCAGGTTTAGGCAAGGCACTTATCCATTCAGGCTTCAATGCAAGAATTAAATAAGGCCCAGCAAAACCAAAGCCAAGAGCCAAAAAGATTGGCAGAGTAGCAAATGAAGGTTGTAACAGAGCATAACCAATTGCCGCTCCCATAAATGGAGCAGTGCAAGGCGATGCAACAACTACAGCCAATACCCCAGTAAAAAAAGAGCCTGAGTAATCATTTCTAGATTGCATCCCTGAACCCAAAGTGGTTAACCCTGCTGCAAAATTAATATTGGTGAGAAGCACCAAGCCAATTCCCAGCATGATGAGGGTTAAAATCCCAACCACGACAGGAGATTGTAATTGATAGCCCCAACCAATCATTGAGCCGGTTGAGCGAATAATGATTAGAGCTGTTGCAATTGATAGGAAGGTCGACATCACACCACCTACAAACGAGAGAGCATGATTTCTAATTTTTACGTGATCATCTCCACCCATGGAGACAAAACTCAAAACCTTAAGAGAAATAACAGGAAAAACACAGGGCATTAGGTTTAAAATCAGTCCTCCAATCAAAGCGAATAATATGGCTTGCCACAAAGACATGCCTGATGCAGATTGCAAGTCTTCTTCAACTTGAAAACCTTCTCCATTAATACTCAAAATACCCGAAAAGCTACCAACCTCTGAATTTAGTAAGGGGAGTGTCAGTTCATAGGTCTCTTCACTAAGCTGGGCCAACTTTTGAGCAGGCATGTAAACAAACAAATCTTCTTGCTTTGGAAAAAGGTATACACTTTCAATGGGTTTTGAGAATGAGAATGAAACTCTTAAATTTTCTTGATCGCTTTGACTTGTTGTTCGAATAAAATCTGTTGGTAAATTTTTAACTGCCTCGTTCACAAGAGGGCTTGGGGTTGCGGATGATAAATCTAAAGTTAAAGATGCGCTTTCAGGGATGCAAATATCTGCGCAGATTAAAAAATCAAACTCAAGTGAAATGCTTTCAAGCTCCGAATCAAGAGAGCGAAAAACCTTAAATGGAAAAACAACATCACCCTCATAACCAAATGTCATTAAGGGTGGATAAGGAATTGTTACTGGAGTTGGCCACTGTACGTTTTCAACTATGACGCCTTTATTAACTGTCCATTTGGCATCAAATGGACTGCCGGAATCACCAGGATTCTCCCAATAGGTATGCCAACCTTCTTGCATTTCTAATCGAAGGCCAATGTAAAAAGATTCCTGCTCAGAATTCTCAAGATTTGTAATTAAGCTAGCTCTTGCATGCCCTGTATCTACTGGGTTTGATACAGCCAATGTACAAAAAAATAGACTGCAAGCTAAGAGGATATGTTTCATGTGATTCATGTTAAACCATTGTAATAAAAAAAGGGGAGCTTAAGCTCCCCCGATCCAGCTTTTATTGAATTATTTGCTACCTAAAACCTTAGGAGTTTTAATATCAATTGAGCGGGGTTTCTGTGCGTCTGGAATGATCTTTTCTAATGCAAGAGTTAACATTCCATTAACCAAATCAGCTCCATGTACTTCAACATTTTCAGCTAAAGTAAATTGCTGTTTAAATGCTCTTTGGGCAATTCCCTGATAGACAACTTCATTTGAATCATTGAGGAGCTCAGCTTTTGGGCCTTGATGCTCAATTGTTAAAACGCCTTCAGCCAATTCAATATTCAGATCTTCTCGGGCGAGACCTGCAACAGCTACATCTATAAAAATGCGATTTGCATCTCTTCTGATGTTGTAGGGCGGATAGCTTGAGGATCTCTCTGTTGTTTCAGAGAATCTCTGCAATCTATCGAATAGGTTTTCAAAACCTAACACACGAGTTGTTAGGAACGGATCGGTAAAATTAAGTACCATAATGTAGTCCTCCTTAGTAGCGACTAAATTTGCATACCCAAATGGCATATGCGATTAATATACGTAGACCCTAATGGCATCTACATAACTTATTTAAGATCAATTTTTAAAAAATCAAGACTTGGAAACTATTCTTCTATGCGCGTCACAAATTTTTCTATTTCTAATTCTGGAATTGTTTTGGTTGTTCCAGTGGGAGTGCCAACATAGAGATAGCCAATGATTTCATGCTCAGCACTCAGATCAAGGGATTCAATAATTTTTTTGTTAAATGCAAGCTTGCCAGTTCTCCACATGCCTGCATAATTTTTTGCATGAAGTGCTAACAGCAGATTTTGACCAGCAGCAGCAGTTGATAGCATTTGCTCTATTGCAGGAACTTTTGGATGTTCAGCAATTTTGGTCACAAGCACAATAATCATAGGCGCTCTATAAGGAGCCGATTTATATTTTTCCATTTGCATAGGTGTGACATCTTCTATTTGTTCGGCAAATTCAGTAAAAATTTTAGAGAGCCTATCAAGGCCTTTGCCTGTAACTTCAATAAAGCGCGATGGCCTAAGCCACGCATGATCTGGCGCTCTTAAAGCTGCTTTATAGATCTCATGCATTTCATCTTTTGATGGAATGGGTGAGGTTAGCTCTCGGGGAGAATTTCTTGTGAGTATATTTTTAAGTGCATCCATAACTATATTCTAATAGAAACAATTTTTTTTTTAAGAAATACTCCAATCTTTTGCATGATGGGATTACACTTAAGTTAAGCTATCTTAAAAATTTTTAAATATGGAAATTACACTTTTATACACTTCATTAATTACAATCCTGGCAGTCTTTTTGGCATTTAGAGCAGGCATGACAAGAGGCAAAACAAATACTTTGTTGGGAGAGGGTGACTCTGCTGAGCTGCTTCAATCCACCAGAGCGCATGGAAACTTAATTGAGCATGCGCCCTTTGCACTAATTTTATTGGGATTGCTTGAAATGCAGGGTGTGGCTGAGTGGAGACTACATTTGCTGGGATCACTATTTTTTCTTTGTAGAATTTTGCACGCTTATGGGATCACTATTTCAAGAGAAAGCACTCCCTATCGTTTTGTAGGCGCCCTAGGATCATGGACCTTAATGCTGGGAATGAGCGGTTATGGAATATACGAGTACCTCGTTTAACAAACATGAACTTTTTTAAAAAAAAATAGTCTTTATTAGTATGAAAGTCACAAAAAAATATTTAATTATTATCGCTGCATTTTGTTTCACGCAAAATATTTTTGCTGAGACAGAAAGCAAACCTGAAGATCCAAATATTGGCTCCTCCTGGCAGCTTGTTAAAAATGGCTCTCACAGTTCTTCATTTGGAAGCGGGCAAGTTGTTTATTTTTTATCAAGCGATGCTTACCAGACACATAGAAGTAGAAAATTTCAGACATGGGACAATTTTTCAGTTGTAGATGGAAGAAATCTAGTTCGTTTAAAAAAGAAGGATGGGATTGAAATTATCAATTCAAGATTTAATGGCTCAATTTATCAAGTTAAATTATTAAATGGTTTTTACAAAGATAAGACTTATTTCTTGATTGCAGAAGAGCTTGAAAAAAATTTTAAAAAAAAGGAGATTGTAGAAGATGAAAATATCTAAGAATATTCTAAGCATTTTTTTTGCCATGTTTATGATGAGTTGTTCATATAGCTCGTTGAGACCAGAGGTTGTTGATCGATCAGATGCTCAAAGAATGCAAACAGTAATTTTTGCAACGGTTGTTTCAATTGATCGCGTTATTTTATCTGGCGATGGTAATACCGGCGCACTTGCAGGCGCAGTCATTGGTGGTGTGGCTGGGGCTTCTGTTACTGACTCTGAAACAGAATCAGATATTGCGGGCGTTTTAGGTGCTCTTGTTGGTTCTGCTGTTGGCTCTAAGATGGGAGATGCTGCAACCAGAAAACCTGCGATTGAGTTGCTGTTAGATCTTGATTCAGGCAAAACAGTTTCTATTATTCAAGAAGAAGGCGATTATGGTTTTGCTGTCGGACAAAGGGTTAAAATTATTAAGAATAAAGGCAAATCAAGAGTCATGCCTTTGCAATGACATCAGAGGCTTTTACAGTTGTATATAACAAGGGACTAGATCTGGTCTCTAGACGAGAACATTCACGTCATGAGTTGATGCAAAAACTCAATAAACGCTTCCCAGAAACACTGCCAATCATTGAAGAGGCACTGGATAAGCTAGTCTTAAATAATATTATAGATGATGAACGCTTTGCTGAAATGTATCTTAATTCACGAGCTAGAAAAGGCTTTGGACCAAAAAAAATTGAGATGGAGTTAAGGTCTAGAAAGGTAGACTCGTTCTTTGTTAACAATGCTATTGAAGCATATGAAAGTTGGGTTGAAAATGCAGAAAAAGAACTAAAAAAGAAATTTAAAGGTATTGAGCCCACTGACTATCAATCCAAAATGAAGCAAAAACAATTCTTGTTTACCAGAGGTTTTAGCGCTCAAATTATTGAGCAGATTTTATAAATTCACATGGTATGATTTACACCTATGTCATACCAGGTTTTAGCTAGAAAATATCGACCAGCATCATTTTCAGAGGTCGTTGGCCAAGAGCATATTTTGCAGGCACTGGAAAATAGTATTCAGCACAACAAACTTCATCAAGCATACATTTTTAGTGGCACTCGAGGTGTCGGAAAGACAACTATTGCAAGGGTTTTTGCCAAATGCCTAAATTGCCTAAAGGGCGATGCTCCGCAACCTGAACCTTGCAACTCTTGCACTGCTTGTGAGGAAATAAAAATAGGTCGCCACATTGAATTTTTAGAGGTTGATGCTGCATCTAGAACTGGGGTTGATGACATGCGAGAACTACTTGAATCCGTGCAATATAAACCAGCCAATGCTCGATTTAAAATATACCTTATTGATGAGGTCCACATGCTTTCAAAAAGCAGTTTTAATGCTCTGTTAAAAACTTTAGAAGAGCCACCACCTCATGTAATGTTTTTAATGGCTACAACAGAAGTTGAAAAAGTTCCGAAGACAGTATTATCTCGTTGCTTGCAATTAAATCTTAAAGTGATCCCTGAAACTAAGATTCATGACCACATAAAATCTTTATTGGATTTAGAATCTGTCAATTATGATGAAGAGTCACTTGCACTCATCGCAAATTCTGCGCAAGGCTCTATTCGAGATGGATTAACTCTACTAGATCAAGCGATTGCTCATGGCAACGGCTCTCTTAGCGCAGAGGAAGTGAAGGCTTTGCTCGGAACAATAGACCAGTCTTATGTTATTGAGCTTGTTAATAGAGTTGCCTGCAATGATGGAGATGGCGCTTACATAGCATTAAATAAAATCACAGAATTAAATGTTGAATATGAGCAAGTTTTAAAAATATTGATTTCTGTTTTTCATAAAATTTCATTGCATCAACAGCTCCAAAATAGCGACGACGCTGATATTAAGAAGTTGGCTGAGGGCATAGATCCTCAAATTACCCAATTGCATTATGAAATTGCTTTAAATGCATTGAGCAAATTTCATGTTCATCCTCATCCCAAGCAAGCGCTTGAGCTGTGCATTCTCCGCATGCTTGCATTTCAACCTATGTCAGATGGGGCAGTACCCATAGTAGAAAAAAAAAATTCTAAATTAGCCTCACCACCGGTTAGACTAACTCCTGAAAAAAATACTCCCACTCATTCGGTCGAAGAAGTTACTGATGAAATAGAAGTTAATGGTGAGCCACCGGCTAAAGAAGAGATCACTGAGGTTAAGACTATTCCATCAGACTTAGACATGAAAAGTTGGAATGCTATTTTTGATTCCCTTGAGCTATCTATGTTTGTTAGCCAAGTTTTTTCAGAGTTTGAGTTTGTTAGTTTTGCAGACAAGAGCTTAATTTTAAGAAAATCTGATGATTTAATTAATCCAACTGAAGGACTTAAATCTGAATTTATAGAAGCAATATCTGCGCATTTTGGAGAGAAAATATCTCTTGAGATAGAAAGCGGAGAGGTGGATGCTTCGCCAGCAGCTTTTCAGGAAGAAAAAATTCAGGATCAGCTTAATCAAGACAAAGATGCATTACTTGAAAACGATGCTGTTAAAGATATTCTGAATTCATTTGGTGGAAAAATAATTGATGAATCTATCAAAAAGGTAAGCTCATGAGTAAAGATCTTCTATATGAATTAATTGAGGCTTTAACAATCTTGCCAGGGGTTGGAAAAAAGTCTGCGCAGCGTATGGCATTATTCTTGCTTGATAAAAATAAAGATGGCGCTTTGCATCTTGCTAATACTCTTGAGGAATGTCTTGATGCAATTCAGCGATGCGAGGTTTGCCGCCAGTTAACTTCTGAGTCTGTGTGCAGAATTTGCAGTGATGAGTCTAGAGACGCATACAGCCTTTGTGTGGTTGAAAGCCCGTCAGATGTATTGGCCATTGAATCAACTGGTGGCTTTAAGGGTAGGTACTTTGTTTTAATGGGTCGGCTTTCTCCTATTGATGGAGTTTCACCAGATGATCTTGGCATACCAGACTTATTGCGGCATATTCAAGGAGCCAAGATAGAAGAGGTTATATTAGCGACAAGCTCAACCGTTGAGGGTGATGCAACAGCATCCTTTATTAACGACCATCTAGACAGTGTCAAAGTTTCAAGAATTTCTTATGGCATTCCTATAGGAGGAGAGTTAGAGTATGTCGACGGAAATACTATTGCGAGAGCTATCCAAGGGAGGATTGTAATTTAATGTCTATTAAACCTGATGTGTGGATTAAACGAATGGCTAAATCAGAAGGCATGATAGAGCCTTTTTCTGAAAACCAAGTTCGCGTAGATGAAAATGGAGAAAAGCTTATTTCATATGGCGTCTCTAGCTTTGGTTATGATGTTCGTTGCGCAAACGAATTTAAAGTTTTTACAAATATTCATTCAGCTACCGTGGATCCTAAGGTTTTTGATGATAATAGTTTTGTTGATATCACCTCTGATGTTTGTATTATTCCACCTAACTCTTTCGCGCTTGCAAGAACAGTCGAGTACTTCAGAATACCCAGAAATGTACTAACTATTTGCTTGGGCAAGTCTACATACGCCAGATGTGGAATCATTGTAAATGTGACTCCTTTAGAGCCAGAGTGGGAAGGGCATGTCACTCTAGAGTTTTCCAACACTACTAACTTGCCTGCCAAGATATATGCTGGAGAAGGTGTTGCTCAAATGATTTTTTTAGAATCCGATGAGGAGTGCGAGGTAAGTTATAAGGATCGTGGGGGAAAATATCAAGGTCAGACAGGGGTCACGCTGCCTAAAACTTAAAGTAAACTTTTCAGCTCGAGAAGGGTATCTCCTTTGCTGTCTTGATCTTCAACCCTGACAATCATGTAGCCAATTTCTGGAGCTAAAAAATATTTAGTAATTCTATTTTCTTGAGGTCTGTCCCGTTGAACAACTTTGCATTGATAGATTTTTTCACCAACAAAACAATCTTCATCTGCATTGAGTATGTATTTATTAGCCACAATCTCGCCAGTTTTTATCTCCGGCAGCAAGATAGAAAATGTTTTGGCACCCTGTATGACCTTTTTTCTAATTTGTATCTGAGCATTCAAAGGATCAAATATTTCTAAATTCTCAGGTAGCTCTTTTGACCATTCAAATTTTCCAGTTGCACTTATCACTTTTTCTTCTTGATCAAATTTTAAAACCCGCTCTTGCCTGATAAGAGTCCACTTAGCATCTACTGAATATAAGTTTGTGGCAATAAAATTTTCGCTCTCATTAAACTGTGAACCAATATTAATTCTACCTAATGGAAATTTTGCATTGAATGATAAAGACCTGCTCCCGTCTTCAAAAGTTTTTAATTCTCTAACTCCCTTCATGCTGACATCAGAGTTTGTAAAGTCATACATTGCTCTGTAGTCAGGCAGCATCTGACTTGAAACATTCATTGCGATGAATGCTAATAGTGCCCCTGTAAATTTAAACATTAAAAAACTCCATGTGATTTGGGCCAAAGTTACTTTCAGCTGCGTATTTAACTTGATCGCCTTCAAGTGAAATGAATTCTTTTGTTATGTCAGCAATCACCTTTGGGTAAATCGCATGCTCTATTTTATGTATTCTGCTAACTAATTTTGCTTCAGTTTGGTCTGGATCTATTTTTAAAACCCCTTGAGTAATAATTGGCCCGCCATCTAATTCATTATTTACATAATGTACTGATATCCCGTGCATTAAATCGCCATTTTTTATAGCTTGCTTGTGAGTATCAAGACCTGGATATTCCGGTAAAAGGGAGGGGTGAATATTAATTAACTTTCCTTCAAGAGCTTCGGTAAAATCTTTGGTAAGAATTCTCATGAATCCAGCAAGCACGACTAGATCAGGTTCAATTGGAAGAATTTGTTCAAGCAATGCCCGATCAAATTCATCTCTAGAATCAAAGTCCTGATGATTGATTATCTGAGTCATCAAGTGAAATTTTTTAGCTCTTTCTAGGCCTTTAACTTCTGATTGATTGGAGATTACCAATTCAATAGATGCGGGAATGCTTCCATTTTGGCAAGCTTTAGCAATGGCTTCTAAATTTGAGCCACCGCCAGAAATAAGCACAACTATTTTTTTCATAAATTAACTATATTGAATTTGTTCAGCTTGACTAGCTTTTTTTATTGAACCAATTTTAAATGATTGTAGTTTATGCTTAGCTAAAATCTTTTGAGCTTTTTGAACCTCAGCTTCATCCAAAATACAAACCATGCCAATTCCGCAATTGAAAATACGCAGCATGTCCTCTGATGAAATTCTTCCTTTTTCCTGAAGCCATTGAAAAACCTTGGGTAATTTCCATGAAGATAAATCGATGTGAGCAGCAAGACCTGTTTTTAAAATCCTTGGAATATTTTCTGTCAAGCCGCCTCCAGTTATATGCGCCATACCTTTGACATTAATTTTTTTAATAAGTTCCAGGATGGGAGCAGGGTATAGATGTGTTGGCTTGAGAAGAGCTTTTATAATTGATTCAGGCGCTTTATGTTTTTTGATAATAGAGCGGATTAAAGAATATCCATTTGAATGAGGACCACTTGATTCTATAGCAAGGATTATTTGCCCAGGCTTTATTTTTTTACCATCAATCAATTTAGATTTTTCAACCACTCCAACAGAAAATCCTGCCAGATCAAAATTATTTTTTGCATAATGGCCAGGCATTTCTGCAGTTTCACCCCCAAGAAGAGCGCAATTACTTTTTTTGCATGCAGCAGCAATACCTTTAACTATCTTAGCAGTCGATTTAGGTTCAAGTTTCGATGCTGCAAAGTAATCCAAGAAAAACAGTGGCTCTGCACCACACGTAACCATATCATTAACGCACATTGCAACTAAATCTTGGCCTGTTAGATGAGTTTTGTTATGAGCTTGGCTAAGCGCCACCTTAGTTCCTACGCCATCAGTGCAGCCTACTAAAACAGGGTTTTTGTATTTGCTGCCCAATTGAAAGAGGCCTGCAAATCCACCAATCCCTCCAAGCACTCGATGATCATGCGTTGCATTGACGCTAGCTTTGATAGATTCAACCAGCTCGTTCCCTTTTTCTATATTAACGCCTGCCTTTGCGTAAGGATCTGTAGGTTTTGTTTTGCTAGTCATTTACAATTAAAAATAATGATTAAAAAATTAAATATCTTTCTTCTGTTAAACATTTGCTTGGTAGGCTCTGTTTTTAGCAAGGAGTTACCAACTTTATTTGAAGTGAAGATTCCTGCTGATCAGTATACCAATACTAACGACGGATTAAATAAGGCATTCAATGGTTTGATTCAAAAATTGTCTGGATCTCGAAGCAAAAAATTTCTTTGGAGAATAGGCGATGCTAAATTAAAAAAAGTTGATTTTGTGGCATCTTATTCAATTGAAAGCGATCAGGGTGAAGAATTTTTGTCGGTTAGATTTAATAATGAAACTTTGATTCCTGAGTTGAGAAAAATAGGCATTCCTTTAATTGGTTTTAATCGACCAGTCATTCTTTTTTTGTTGAAAATTGATACGGGAGAATCTACCCCAGTGTATTTAGATGGAAATGAATCTAAAAATTTATTTGCAACTGAGATAAAAAAAATTTTACACAATGCGGAACTTGAAAGAGGTGTTTATTTAGAGCTGCCTGAATTTGATTTGGAAGACCAAAATCTTTTAAACCAAAACAATGTGCTTTTCTCGCCCTCAAGCTATGTTCAAGATAAATTTTATAATGATGCATTTTTACCAATGGATCTTGTTAGAGTGGGAATCAACCAATGGACTATCAGTGGACATATTAATAGCCCATCCCCTCTAAGAGAAAAAGAAGTGCTCAACTTTTTTCAAGAGAGGTTGCATTCTTTTTTAGATGGTTTTTTGGAAGTTCTCCCATTAGAACCTGGTCTATTAGGAGATCAAATCATTGTTTCGGTTTTGGGGTTTGATTCTTTCAATGATTTTGAATCTGTAGAATCTGAGCTAGATAAAATTTTTGCAATTAAGGAAAGAAATTTTTATTTTTTTGAGCGCTCACGCATTGATTACAAAGCTCGACTATTTCAAACAGCTGATTCATTATTAAAAGAGCTCAGGGGCAGCACTAAATTTTTGGTAAAAGAATTTAACCCTGACACTAACAAATTAACATTAGAGTATTTGAATTAAGCATGAGTAAGTATTTTATTTTTATACCCAATTTACTTTCGATAACTAGAATCTATCTAATGTATCCATTGCTTACCTTTATTGCAGAGGAAAACTACCTGTTTGCTTTATATATTTTTGCTATTGCGGCAGCCACTGATGGGTTGGATGGTTATTTAGCTAGAGTAATGGATTGGCAAACTGACCTAGGAAAAATTTTAGATCCGATTGCGGATAAAATTCTATTAATTGGCACAATTCTTATTTTATGGCTTAACTCTTACATTCCTCTTTTTGTGCTGATAGTGTTTGTGCTAAGAGATTTCATGATTATTATGGGCGCAGCATTCCATATGACTGTATATGAAACAGCTGCTCCAAATCCTAACGCTTTTGGAAAGCTGACTACTTTCCTGCATATTGGCTATCTTGCTGGAGTTTTTATTGACATCATTTTTAATTTTAATTTAACCAATATGCTAGTCGATATTTCAGTTGCGATAGTCACTCTGGTAAGTCTTTTCTTGTATGGTATGAACTGGTTTAAGTTAACAGCTCAATTGCATCGTGAATAAGCCCAAGCAACTGATCTTTCCATTTCAAATTGATCAAAGAGCTTCATTTGAGAGTTTTTTTTGCGCCCCAGATAATCATGAATTAATGTCACGGCTTAGAGAGGCTGTAGCCGACAACCAGACTTGTGAATTAATTATCAATGGAGCCAACGGAGCTGGTAAATCTTTTTTGATGCAGGCTATCTGCAATGAACTCAGCGCATCAGGCAAGCACTTTGGTTTCATTCCCATGAATAAAGCTATCAATATGGGGGTTGAAATATTTCATAATTTAGCTTCTTTAGATGCAGTCTGCATAGATGACCTGCAATTAATTCTTGGAAACAGGGAATGGGAGGAAGCAATCTTTCATCTGATTAATGAGTGCCAACAAGCTAACTGCAGTTTAGTATCATCATTCAGCGGGGATCAAGCCATTGAAGCAGCAACGGATCTGCCAGATTTGTTATCTCGATTAAAGCGAATGGAGTATATGACTCTGCACGCAGTGCAGGATGAGTTTTTAAATCAAGCCTTAGATTTTGTATCTCTTCAACTAGACATTAATTTAGAAAAAGCAGAACTTGAATTCCTTTTAAAGCATCACACTCGTGAATTTTCATTGCTGGTAGAAACTCTTATTGCCCTAGATAAGCAGGCGGCTTCTCTCAAAAGAAAGATCACCATTCCCTTAATTAAAGAAACGCTAAACCTGTAAATTACTCTTCTTTATAACTCTCTTCGAGAATGCCTTTTTGTTTAAGAGTCTTTGTTAGTTTTTCCAAACGAACGAGTGCGACCACTCCGACCATTCCAAAAATGAATCCCATTGCTGCTAGTCCATCCATATCAGTTTCCTTTTTTTATATTTCTCATGACGATAGTTTTCAGTATTACAGAGGGTTTGGCACTATAAGCACCTTTCCATTTCTACCACCTTCCCAGGAACGGGTAACAGCTTGTTTGATTTGATCAACTGTAAAGCGCGAATCAATGTTAGCTTTTAACGTACCGTTAGCAATAAGAGGGATCACTTGCCCAAAAGCGGCTTGTTTTTCCTGCATCGTTGCTACCTGATACCATTTATAAAGCCAAAAACCACGTACGCGCGTGTCATTAAAAATAACCTTTCCAGTATCCAAAGATGCAGGCTTGCCTGATAAACCTCCGTAAGTAACAAGCGTGCCTCCATAGCCTAAGCTGTCAGCTAAACGACCAAAGGTGTCGCCACCGACTGGATCTAGCGCCAACATAATTGGTGCATTATCTGTTGCTTCAGCGATTTGCGCAGTAAGATCAGGTCCATCGATTAAAACGACGTCTGCTCCTTTAGACATTAAATCATCAGCTAAGCCATCTCGGCGAACGATGTTTACAGTCTTAATACCTCTTTGTTTTGCAAGCTGGATCACATAACCACCAACAGCTGAGTTAGCAGCGCTTTGTACAATCCATTGACCTTCTTTAATATCTCCATAGGAGGTAAGCATTAGCAATGCTGTTAATGGGTTCACAGCTGACATTGAAAGTTGTTCAATTACCTCAGCACTGATGGGCCCAAGGTTGGGCAGTGGTAAAAACCCTTCAGCTGGAGCTACTATTTCTTCCGCCCAGGTGCTGCCACTGGCAAGAAGAACCAACTGGTCGACTGATAAGTTTTTTACCTCTGGAGATACTTCGGTAACTCGGCCCACACCCTCACTGCCTGGTCTAGCAGGCAAGACAGGATCAACGCCGTAATTACCACTAATCTGGTATAAATCAGAAGGATTGATTGGTGCAGCCAATACTTTTACTCGAACTTCACCACTACTTAAAGCCCTAGTTGCTTCTATTTTTACTTTGAGTACATCGGCAGGATTACCAAGCTGGCTATAGCTGATATATTTTGTTTGTGAGTTATGCTCAGAGCTGGCATGAAGATCTGCTACAGCAAAAAAGCTATAGGCTAGAAAAAGTGCCAACATTTTTATATTAGAGATTTTTTTCATGATGTTAATCCTTTGCTTATTGTTAGAGTGAAAAACGCAATGTAGCTAAGCGAACTATCATTACGATGCCTTAAATAAATCTTGGACAGTCAAATTATTATTGAACCTTGTTATCAAATATTATGGAATCGTTCTCAGGGTTATCGCGCTCGAACCAGCGCCCAAGATAGATGCCTACCAGTGACCATAATGCAGCTATTGCTGCACCAACACCGGCGACTGCAGCTAAACCCAAACCCAAACCCTGCGTAAGCCCTGTGAACAGCCAAGCCATAAGCATATCGCTACCTCGATAAGCGACAATATCAATCACCGGTTTTGCTTTGAAGCGGGTCTCTCGATCAACAAGCGTAAACAGCATTTCTCGAGCAGGTCGAGTCATCCCATAGTTACCAGCACGGCGGATAATTTGTAGAATCATCACGACGCCTAAGAGAGGGGAGATAGCCAGTATTAGCAAACCAACACACACCATTACTGGAACCATTGCAATGGTTACCGGCATACCAAATCTACCGACAATTCGACCTGTAGCAAATAGCCCAATGGAAATTGATAAAACATTGACTGCAAGATCCATTTGCGCCCAAATCGCAGAGCGCTCAGGACGACTTAGATCACTCAGTAGATTTTTTAGCTCAAAATAAATAAAGGAACTAATGCCGGTATATAGAAAAATAAACAAAGCAATTGAGAGCAGATATGGATTTGAGAAAAGCAGCTTGAAACCCGCAATTGGATTACCGCCAATCGGCTGACTGGTAGGGATTAGATCTAATTTTCCATTGTTTAAGTCTGTGGCTTTTAAAGATTGTAGATAAAAGATAATTGGAATTGGGATCAACAGCATCGTGCTAGCGATTAACATTAAGTTGTCGGTGCCAATGGATACTGAAAAAAATGCTGTTATAGAGGGACCAATTAGACCGCCGACACTAGCGCCAACAGCAATAATGCCGAAAAGTCTGCCTGACTGTTCCTTGCTGTACAGCTCTGACATGAAGCTCCAAAATACAGAAATATTAAAAAGACTAAATACGCTTACCCAAACATAAAATGCTTTATCGATGAAGGTTCGATCATCAGATATGGATCCTAAGAGATAAAACATAACGAATGACCCAGCAAAGATACTGTACATAGTTGGTACAAGCAGTCGAAAACGAAACTTCGAAACCGCAATGCCATACAGCGCCACAATCCCAGTGCTAATAAAAAAGTTAAGCGTCCATAACCAGCTTACTTCTGCATCAGTCCAGTCACTGGCCATAGCATCGCGAACTGGGCGCAAAATGTAGTAGGCCGACATCAACACGACCACAAATAAAAATGAAAAAATTACAGCCTTGATCTCTCTTTTTTTAATCATCGAGACCATATTTAAAAAATTTGTTATTGGATTATTGTCCGCAGTCATCTCACTTATTTGTTTTGAAGATAAAGACTATACAGCTTAGAGTTTAATGTAAGTCAAGCAAAGAAATATATATTTTTAATTGAGTATGGTGAGCCTAGTTATTATTTTGAAATAGTTACAATAATCTTGCCTCTTGCACGACCTGATTCAGAATAGCTTATTGCATCTTGAATTTCATCAAGCGAATACCGACGATCAATCACAGAACTTAGCTTACCCTGACGCATCAACTCAGCTAAAGATTCGAGATCTTTGCTGTTAAATTGGGCAACAAATTGTTGTAGCTCCTGGTCAACAAAATTATTCATTATGACTGCTTTAATGGAGGGCATAAGCGGGCCAATCCAGTTACCTTTGCCTCCACCGACGATAACCATTCTTCCCTGCTTCTTTAAAACCTTAAGGTTATCAGATATTGAGTGATTGCTAATCATGTCAACAATCAAATCATATCGCTCTTCTGATTCGATATAGCTCTCAGTTTTATAATTGAACATATGGTCAGCACCCAATAAAGTAACCATCTCGATATTTCGCCCGCTGGATACGCCATGTACTTCAGCGCCAAATGACTTAGCAATTTGTACTGCATATGTACCAACGCCCCCAGATGCTCCATTGATTAAGACTTTTTGCCCAGGCTCTAGTTGGCCCTTGTCACGCAAAGCTTGCAATGCTGTTAAGGCTGCAATCGGCATGGCTGCTGACTGCTCAAACGAAACATCTGTAGGTTTGTGGGCCACTGATTTGCTGGCATTGGCCAAAACATACTCAGCAAATGGACCGCCACCACCGCCAAACACAGCATCACCAATTTTAAATTTAGTTACATCGCTGCCAACCTTTTCAACTATGCCTGCAAAATCAGTGCCAATGCCCTGATCATTCGGCACACCGATTCCAGTCATCAGACGCATAATATAGGGTGAGCCGCGCATGTAATGCCAATCCACTGGGTTTACCGCGGCGGCCTTAACTCGCACTAAAATTTGATGCGCAAGTGGCTCAGGGATTTCAATAACGGCCTGCTCAAGCACCTCAGGTCCTCCATAACAGCGGTAAATTATGGCCTTCATGGGATTATTAATCTCTCTTATGACTGGCAACTCACAATTTTTTGTATAGGCAAGTGTGACTGCTAGGGTAGAAATAGTAACGAGGGTTAATGCAATTGCTCCATTTAGGATTTTGTAACGTAATTTCATTTTTCCTTTCGTAAATTCATTAAAGAAACTGTTGCTAATATGACAAGCATTAAAATACCAAACTCTTTATCATCGACAATTGAAACAACAAGGATTGCTGTTGCCCACATGATCGACTGAGAAATTAATAACTTTTTATTCACTTTATTTATTATCTAATCAATCAAGATCTACCAAGCAGTCCTTACAAGTTAATAATGCTTTAGGTTCTTGTATATCTGTTAGTGTTTCATAAAGATTTGCTACACCATTAAGAGCTGATAAAACTTTAGGTTCCCCAATTGAAATATCAAAGTTCTCAACCAATTCTCTGATGAACATTTCTTCAGGAGAGAGCTCTTGGCCATAATATTCAACTTGATAATTATCTAATTCTGCCATGTTGGCAGCATATGTAATTGCATCATCAATGCCCCCAATCTCATCGACTAAACCTATCTCTTTAGCGCTTGTTGCAATCCAGACCCTGCCGCCAGCAATTGCTTTAATATCTTCGTAGGATTGAGATCTTGATTCAGCAACAAAGTTAACGAATCGATCGTATGCACTTGCACCCCAGCTTGCAAATATTTTATCTAAGTCTTCATCAATCGCTTGTGTTGGGTCCCAGCCACCATGCTTAGAGGTAACCACACCATCAAAGTTAACTCCTATATAGTCCATTGCATTTTCAAGCGTTGGCAAGGCAATTGCTACGCCTATAGAACCTGTAATCGTTGTAGGCTCAGCAAAAATATAATCAGCTGGTGTAGAAATATACACACCACCAGATGCAGCATAATCTCCCATAGATACGATGACATTGATGCCTTTTTCTTTGGCAGCAAATAACTCATCACGCATCATTTCACTTGCAATAACAGAGCCTCCAGGACTGTTAACTCTAAATACAATCGCTTTGGTATTTTCATCTTCATGAGCAGATCTAATTTGTTTCACCACTCCATTTGCGCCTGCGACACCTTGAGAGATCTCCCCCTCCATGATCACACCCTCAGCAGTAATAATAGCTATTTCATTTTCGCTTTCGGAGAAGTCATCTTCCATTTGATTTGCATACTCATTATAAGAAATAGTTTTATATGTTTCTGTTTCAGCTTCCTCATCCAAGCCAAATTCTTCAATCATGTATTGACGAAACTCTGGAAATGATTTGGTCCCATCAATAATATTATTTGCTTCAGCATAAGCAATATTTCCAATGGCAGCTTCACCAAAAAATCCAACATAGTCATCTGCAAAAGATTGGATATCATCTGATTCAATCCCACGTCCTTCCGCCATGAGAGCTTTCATTTCATCCCATATAGGATTAAGCAAAGCTTCTCTTTGCATTCTGTCATTTTCAGACATACTAGATCTCCAACTTGATTCAGTCGCCGATTTAAAATCTCCCTGAGAGTAATTATGTACATTAATTTTAAGGTTATCTAAAAGATCTTTATTATAGTTTCTCATCCCACCAAGACCTCTAACGCTGATGCTTCCCACAGGATGCACCCATATTTCAGAAGCTTGAGATGCCATCAAATAAGAGGTTGTAGAAAGACGGTCATTCATTGCAATCACTCTTTTACCTGAATCACGAAGAGCCTTAAGTTCTTTTGCAATATTAATTGCTGTGGTTGGTCCTGCAAAGCCTGTTGATGAGAAATCGATAAATACAGCAGGGACATTGTCATCTTCTGCGACCGCCCTTATTAATTCAATAAGATCCCTTGTTTGAATTTGTTTGGTTGAAGAATTCGTTTCAAAGTTAAAGAGAAAATCTGAGTTAAATACCTCTTGATCAACGATGGTTCCTTCAGGCGCAAGGTAGAGAACTCTTCCGCTAGGATCTGTAGTTTCTGGGCCAGAGGAAGATATGCCTCCAATAATCGCAATTGTAATAAAAATTAAAACAAAAGCAGTGCCCAGATTAAGCATTACTGTCCTAGCTTTTTCTAGGAATCTTCCTAACCAGGCAAAAATAGATTTAAGTGCATTCATAAATAAACTCCAAAATAAAAACTAAAAAACTAAAAAACTAAATAGCAATGAGGCTAAAGTGCTAAGAAGAGCTATAGAAAAAATTATTAGCATTAAAAGCATTGAAAAAAATATCGCTATCATCGAAATAAATATTCCAGCCAGTACTGCAAATAACATAGTTATTCCAGTAAAAGCTGTAAGGAGTGCTGCCCCACAATAGAATGTCAGCGCAGCGCCTAAAATAATTAAAAGAGTTATTGTGATCATTTCTCATCCTCAAAAATAAAAATCTTTTCAAGGTCCACCTGAAAATATCTGGTTAGCTTAATTACCAATGTAAGGGAGGGATCAAACTTCCCCGTTTCAATTGAATTAATTGTTTGGCGACTTACTTTTAAAATGCCAGCAAGCTCATCTTGGCTGATACTTTTATTTTGTCGAAGATCTTTTAAGTTATTTTTCATTAATCAGCAATATATTTTCTATAGAAATAATAACCACCAATTCCAGTGCCAATCGCAAACGCTAAAAAGAACTCATAAAAATTTGGATGATAGCCAAAATAGGGTGACAGAATTGTCAAAAGCGCCCCGAATACTAAAAAGCCATAAGCTCCACCAGCAAACATAGAATTATGATATCTTTTAAAAAAATCATCTTGAGTTTTGTAAAATTGACAGTAAAAATAGGCCCCTATCAAAAAGAATACAATCATCAACAGTCTTGCAATGAGCAAAAAAGGTTCTTTTACAACCGGTTCGACTGGAGGAGTTTGGCCAAAAATTCCAATATGGCCCAAATGCACTCCAAGTAGAAGCGAAGCTAAAAAGGCAAATACCATTGACCTGATGTAATTTTTTTTATCAGTCTCGTTAAGTGAGGAAATTTGTATCCACATTCCCTTTTGAACTATTTTTGCCATTTTTTTAAATTCCTTTTATTTATGCAATAGCGTTTATCAATAACCATAGAGAAATTCAGTCAGATAACTTCTAGGGAGTTTTTTGACCTAATAAATAAACGCTATAATGTCCATAATATGTAAAGTCTACTTGTCTGTCAAGTTTACTTTACATTTAATTGTTCGCGAGCTGCATAGACTGCTATAAAAAATAGACACACTATTTCGGTTAGCTCTAACCAACTAAGAAAACTAGCATTGGGTAGCCCGAATACTATCAAGCAAGCACTCATAAAATAGATCAAAATAATAAATCCAAATACTTGATAAAGTTTTGCTGAGGGTTTTACATAACCCCTGTATCCAAAAAAGATTAACGGTGCTGACCAGATAATTATTCCAATCCAAGGAGTTCCAATAATTAAACCTTGCATGAGGTGGGTTGCAAGCAATGCAATTATAAAAACATAAAAATTTTTTCTAAGATTCATCAGGGTTTAGTTTTAGTATTAAATCAGCCATTCTCTCGCCTGTGGCAAATGCAATCTTGTATTCTTCTGAGGTTAAATCAGTGGAACCATTTAAGTTCGCAACGTGGGAGGGTCCATAAGGTGTTCCTCCTCCTTTGGTGCTATTGAGCTCCTTAATGGAGTAGGGCGATCCTACAAAGAACATTCCTTGGTGCAATAAATAGGTCATTAAATTAAACAATGTAATTTCTTGGCCGCCATGCTGAGAACCAGTGGATGTAAAAACACAGCCAGGTTTACTCTCTAATTCATTGTTGGCCCAAACATCTCCGGTGGAATCTAAGAAGTATTTTAAAGAAGCAGCCATAGACCCAAATCTAGTTGGTGATCCCAAGGCTAATCCTGAGCAGTGAATTAAATCTTTTTTGGTGCAATATATTTCTCCAGATTCAGAGAGTTGTGGTTCTGTTGCCTCGGTGGTTGCTGAAACTTTTGGAACCGTTCTTATTTTAACTTCAAGGCCTCTTTTCTCCGCTCCATCGGCCATTGCATGGGCAAGATTTTTGACAGCTCCAGTTGCGGAGTAAAACAAGATTAGGAGATATTTTTCATGCATAATAGTTTCCTTTTGCAATACTATAAAACATGAAATTTAAATTACCATTATCTTTGCTTTGTATTTTTTTAGTTTCTTGCGAGCAGGGCGATGTAGAAGTATTTGATTCAAAACCAATCTTTTCATCCAGCCTTGATGGTAAATGGGTGTTGGTTAATTATTGGGCTGATTGGTGCCCACCTTGTATTAAGGAAATCCCGGAAATAGTGTCTTTCTCCAAAAAATATACTGAGGTTGAAGTTTTTGCTTTTAATTTTGACCGTCTTGAAGCAGAAGATCTTAGACCTCAAATAAAGAAGTTTGGAATCAGCTATCCATCCTTGATTACCCACCCAAGAACTTTGTGGGGCATACAAACACCAAAAACACTGCCGGCCACATATTTTATATCGCCTGCTGGAGAAATTGTTTTTGCTAGTCTCAAGCCCCAGGATGAGGAAAGTCTATCTTTGGCTTACGAAGAGCTAAAGAATGGTGGTTAAGTAATTCTTTTGAATGAGTGATTCAGGGTTTACTTTATTTCCATCAAAGTAAACAGTCCAATGCAAGTGTGGCCCAGTTACACGACCTGTTGAGCCAACCAATCCAATCTCATCAGACTGCCCGACTAAATCACCAACCTTTGCTTTAATCTCGCTCATGTGTGCATAGGATGAAAAAAGCCCATGACCATGATCCAAGATTAGGGTATGCCCAGTGTAAAAATAATCTCCTACCAAAACTACCTTTCCTTTAAGAGGCGCAATAATCGGCGTGCCATTACTTCCATTTAAATCTAATGCAAGATGAGCAGATCTTGGTAACCCATTAATAAATCTTTGCTTTCCAAAGGGAGAGGTAATTACACCTGGCACTGGCGCAACAAAATTAAAAGAGGGTGTAATCTCACTCGTTGAGATGCTAAGTGCCTTTTTAATTTCAAGCGCTTCTTGATTAGCCCTGGCTTGATCAGCCTTGCTTAATGTTACTTTGCTTTGATCGGCGATGGTGATCCTGGATTCACCAAAATTAACCCAGTTAACTTTTACATCAAGGTGATGTCGAGTAATAATCAAATCCTGCTTTACAAATGGCAGGCTGATTAATTGCTTGTTGCCAGAAGGAGTTTTAACAACGTATGAGTTGTTTTGAGCTATTATTTCAGCTGGAATAGAAATAATTTCACCGCTTTGGCCTGAAATCAATTCACTCGAATAAACTTGCAAGCCCATCAAAGAAAAGCAGAGCAATGAAGCTATGTATTTAATCTTTTTTTGAAACATTTGAAGTAAAGCTGCCCGATGCAAGTCGAGTATTAAGAGTATCTCCAATCTTTAAATTCTTAGATGATTTTATTGCTTGGCCCTTTTCATTCATCACTATTGCATAGCCTCTATCAAGAACCGCTAGTGGGCTCACAGCCTTGAGATTGGTAGTAAGGTTTTCAAGGAAGAATTGCTTCTTGTTAAGCGTACTTTTAATTTGATGTTTCAATGATTGAAGTTCAGCATTCAGGTGGTCTTGATATTTTTCATATTTTTGCAAAGCGCCTGATTGATTGATTTGATTGGCTGTTAGTTGAAAATTTTGCTTTGCGTTAACAAGAATTTTTTGCATTGTCGCGCCTAGACGAATTTCTGCGTTATCTAAAGATTGAGATTGTTCTTTGAGCATGGTCAAAGGGCTCTTTAAACTTTGTGATGTAAAAAGAATTTTTTGTGATTTTTCTGAAAGCCTTGATTGCATGAGATAGATAAGATTCATTTTCCATTCCTCAAGCTTATCGCTTAACTGGAAGTAATGCTCTGTTACTAATTCAGCTGCTGCAGTTGGAGTGGGAGCCCTTAAATCAGATACAAAGTCTGTAATTGTGAAATCTATCTCATGACCTATACCTGAAATAATTGGCAAAGGAAAGTCAAAAATTTCTCTAGCAAGACTTTCATTGTTAAAAGCCCACAGGTCTTCAATTGAACCGCCTCCTCGACAAATAATAATCACATCAAATGCATTATTGGGCTCAAGATTATTAAAATTTAAAGCACTTTGCAGTGCTGAAATTACTCTTCTAGGAGCAGTATCACCTTGAACAGTAGCGGGAATTAAAGAAACTTGGCTAACAGGAGCTCTTCTTTGTATTGTGGTTAAGACATCTTGAAATGCTGCGGTGGATTCAGATGTAATGATTCCAATATGCTTAGGTTGATTTGGAATATCTTTTTTCATTGATTGAGAAAATAAACCTTCTGCATCTAATTTTTTCTTAAGCTCTTCAAATTGATGCATCAGATTCCCAGTTCCTGCAGGCTGCATAGAGCTCACGATTAACTGATAGTCGCCTCTAGGAGCATAGAGACTAACCTGACCTTTAAGGACGCACTGGTCACCATTCTTTGGATCAAAATTTAATCTAGCATTTTGATTTCTGAACATTGCGCAACGGATTGCACCGTCTTCATCTTTTAGAGTGAAGTAAATGTGCCCTGAGGAGGGTCGAGCTATATTGGAAATTTCTCCAAGCACTGACACGCCCCTAAATTGATTTTCTAAAAGCCTCTTTGCTTGTTGGTTGAGCTCTCCAACTGAGATAATTTCATCGCCTTGCTCTACAATATCTGCACACATAAACGAAGTATATATTGATGTCCTCACAATTAAAGTCAGCACAAAATCTTTTTATCTTAATGCTGGGCGCTGGGCTGATTGGGTTGGCTCCATTATTTGTTAGATGGAGCGAGCTATCGCCCTCTTGGACATTGTTTTATCGAATGTTTTTAGCCTTACCATTTTTAGCTGCATTGAATTTTTACTACAATCGATCCAAAGCTTTCAGATTAAAAAATAGTAAAAATTTAATGCTTGCCTTTATTGCTGCATTTGCATTTGCTTCAGATATGAGCGCTTGGCATTGGAGCCTGCAATTCACCTCAGTAGCAAATTCAACGATCATGGTAAACACAGCGCCAATATACATGGTGCTAATTGGAGTGTTTGTTTTTAAAGAACCTATTTCAAAAAAGTTTCTTCTATCTTTTGCCTTAACTTATGTTGGAGTTATAGGATTGGTTTATTTTTCAAGCTCTAAAACTGAAGGGGGTTTATTTGGTGATGCTATTGCACTACTGGCAGCTTTTTTATATGCCACTTATCTGCTGATCATCTCTCGGTTAGGTAAAGAGAGCTCAATTAATATAATTTTCTACACAACCCTATTCACAACTATTTTTTCTTTAACTTTTGCCCTTTTTGAATCAAGAGTATTTCTTCCAAGTTCGCGTATTCAGTTCTACAATTTGCTTACCATGGCTATTTTGTGTCAAGTGGGAGGACAGTTCTTTATTACCTACAGCCTTCCAAAGATTAGCGCTTCATTTGGCTCTATCGGTTTGTTGATGCAACCCATTATTGCAACTATTTTTGGAGCCATTGTATTTTATGAGTATTTAAACTTTATCCAGTTAAGTTTTGTTGTTCTTGCGTTAGCTGGTATATATTTTGCTAGATTAGAATTAAACCCAAAAAAGGAGATATACATTGAAACCCAAAACTAAAGCTCAGGAACTAGGATTTCTTTCAAGAGACTATGCTGTTGCCAAAGATAAAAAAAATTGGCTTGCCTTATTTGATCAAGATGCTGTGGTGCAAGATCCAATAGGTAAAAGTCCCCTAGACCCAGAGGGCAATGGTCACCAAGGCTTGGAGGCAATAGAAAAATTTTATGACACAGTTATAGCAAACGGAGACATAGAGTTTAATATTTTAGAATCGATTCCTTGCGCTAATGAATGCGCCAATTATGCGCAGATTGTTAACCGTGTTGGTGAAGTAAAGATAGAAACAAAAATGATTGTAATTTATCGCATAAATTCAAATAATAAAATTCAGTCCTTGCGAGCTTTTTGGGACTATCAAAAAATGGAAGACCAACTCAACTCAATTCTTTCAACTTAAAAGTCTATTTCAAAGGAGTAGAATTTATATGTCTCAATTTGCAGGAAAAACAGCAGTTATTAGCGGTGGAGCTGAGGGCATTGGCTTGTCTATTGCTCAAGCCTTAGGCAATCAAAAAATGAATATTGTGATCGCAGATATTGATCAGAGCAATCTTGAAAAGGCTCGTTTGGAGCTTGAATCAGATGGAGTTTCTGTGCTGGCTGTCGCACTTGATGTTGCCCAAGAAGATCAATGGCAAGAAGTTGCTAATCAAGCAGTGGCTAAATTTGGAAAAGTACACATGGTTGTAAATAATGCAGGCGTAGGTGGAGACACAGGGCCGATTGAGAGCCAGGATACAAAAGGCTGGCAGTGGACCCTTGATGTGAACTTGATGGGCGTAGTTTATGGAGCAAAAGTCATGACCCCTTTGATCAAAAAGCATGGAGAGGGTGGATGGATTGTAAATGTTGCCTCTATGGCTGGCATGGGCGGTATACCTTATGCAGGAGCTTACACTGCAACAAAAGCTGCTGTAGTAGCTTTGTCAGAAAGCTGGGCAGGTGAATTAGAAGGGGATGGTATTCATGTCTCAGTCTTATGTCCTGCCTTTGTTCAAACCAGAATTTATGAATCTGCAAGAAACCGCCCAGAAAAATATCAACCTGACCCCACTCCTAAGTCAGAAAAAGCTGTACTAACTAATTCGGCCAAGCAAATGGTAGAAAGCGGTATCGATGTTTCTATAGTAGGCAAGCGAGTTGTCGAAGCTCTCAATGACAAGGAGTTCTATATTTTTACGCATCCTAATTATCGTTTCCTCATGCAAGAGAGGACTGCAGCAATCGATGAAGCATTTACAAAATCAGCGAAAAGCCCGTTGCTTAAAAATATTACCGATCAAAAAATAGAGATGCCTTGACCATCGGTTTTAAAAGATTGCTAGCTAGAAATAAAAGTTGGATCTGTTTTAAATGCCCTATATAATTCTTTCCTTGATAGAAGGGCACCTTCTTCAAGTTATGGGTGATTAGCTCAGTTGGGAGAGCATCTCGTTTACACCGAGAGGGTCGGCAGTTCGAGCCTGTCATCACCCACCAGTCAAACAAAAAAAAGCCCGGATTAATCCGGGCTTTTAATTTAACTAATAAGTATTAGCTTTCAGAGTCACTTACAGCAGCTGACCATATAACAACACCAAATAAGATCTTGTTTACAAAGTCTGCTAGATTGTAAATAGCATTCAATGATGCTGAATCAATGCCACCGGACATTAAATAGCCTGAAGCATACCCAATAGGATAAATTGCCCAACCCACAATGATGATCCACATCATAGTATTGTAAGCAGTTTGCACGGCTTCGTTACCAGAAGCATTTCTAGCTTCAGCGCCTTCACCCATCCATAGCGTATGGATCATGTATAGCCAAGCAAGCATTCCAATAATAAAGGCAGGCATTGCACTCATGATTCCAGCTTCACCGAAGTAACCAAACACTAGCATTACCAAAGAACCTACAAATAGTTTGTAGAACAATGATGCAGCAACGTTTGTTACAGCCTTCAGAATCAAGTAGAACTCAATAATCAATAACGGTACAGTTAACAACCAATCAATGTACCTAAACACTGTTGGTGTTTCACCAGTATCAATCCAAACACCTCTCATGTAGAGATAGTGCCAGAATGCAATACCGGTAACTAAACCAGAAATTGTTAATGATGTTTTCCATTTTGCATGCACTCTATCTCTTTCAACGAAAAAGAATGCTGTTGCAGCCAATAGGGCAGCTGTAACAAGCCAGAATGAAACACCAACGTAATCATTTGCGTCGAGATCTCCTCCTGAGGCAGCAAAAGTAGGAACAGCCATTACCCCAGCTAAAAGCATAAGTAATTTCATGTAATACTCCTTTTTACTTAATATATTAATACTTCCCCCCATGGAAAGTTCCTTAAGCATAGCAAAAATTATACTTCTAGGTAAAATTTTTACTAAAAAGTTAAGAAATTTAATTTGATAAAAAACCACCCAAAAGGTACCTAAAAAAAAGTTGCAGAAAAATTAAAAAAAGCTATCATTCACAGGCGTTCGCGGTCCGGTAGTTCAATCTGGTTAGAACGCCGCCCTGTCACGGCGGAGGTTGCGAGTTCGAGTCTCGTCCGGATCGCCATTTGTATATAATTATGACAAGCCAAATAGCACTCATACTCCTCAATCTTATGATTGCGGGGACCATCTTTACACATCTTATTTTAACAACTCCAGTTGTATTTCGAACTCTAGATGAAGAATCTGCTTCTAAATTTTTGCGCGCAATTTTCCCGCGTTACTATTTATTGCTTTTCCTTTTATCTTTGCCTATTTTATTGATTTTATATTTTCAAGACTCCTCCTTACATTGGTGGCTGGGAATTAACCTTTCAATTCATGCGTTGATTGGCCTTGCAGGAATTCCTATTACCAATGCTGCAAAAGATCGCGGTTGGGAAAAAATATTCTCATTTACTCATGGCGTTAGTGTTTATTGCACAGTAGTAATTTTTGTTCTGAGCCTAATTCAATTTTATCTTTATCTTGATTAATATTTGCTTTGCATAAAAAACTTTTTCTTGAGACCAAAGTTTGCCAATACTGCAACCGATCATTTGAGTGGAGAAAGAAATGGGAACGCTCGTGGGATGAGATCAAATTTTGCAGCAAAGGGTGCAAGAGCAAATCAAAAAAAGATTTAATCAAAGCTTGAACTTAAGACTTTCAACACCATATTGCATACAAAGGGGATAAAAAATTATGGCAAGATCAAAAACTAAATCTTTTCAAACAGAGACAAAACAGCTGCTGCAGCTGATGATACATTCGTTGTATTCAAACAAAGAAATTTTTTTAAGAGAATTGGTTTCTAATTCTTCGGATGCGTTGGATAAACTAAGATTCAATTCAATTGAAAACTCTAAATTGCTTGACGGGGATAGCAATCTAGCAATTAATGTGAGCCTCAATGCTGCTAACAACACAGTGACCATTTCAGATAATGGAATTGGGATGACTGAAGATGAAGTCATTGAAAATATTGGAACCATTGCTAAGTCTGGCACGGCACAATTTTTATCTGACATGACTGGAGATAAGAAAAAAGATTCAAATTTAATTGGGCAGTTTGGAGTTGGTTTTTACTCAGTGTTCATGGTTGCAGACAAAGTTTCTGTTCACTCAAGATCTGCACAGTCTCCAGAGGAAGAAGGTGTTATGTGGGAAAGCACTGGTGAGGATACATACCAACTCTCCAAAATCCCAAAGGAAGACAGAGGAACAAAAATTACTATCTATTTAAACGATGATAACAAAGAATTTTCAGAGCATATGCGAGTTAAATTCTTGCTGCAAAAATACTCTCAATACATTAACTTTCCTTTGATCTTAAATCCTGAAGAAGGGGACTCAGAAGTAATAAATGATTCCGAAGCTATTTGGCTTAAATCCAAGCGCTCAGTCAAGGCGGATGAGTACAAAGATTTTTATAAATTTATTTCATATGACACGAATGATCCTTTGACTTGGATGCACAATAAGGTAGAAGGCAAGCAAGAATATACAAGCTTGCTGTTTATACCTGAGAAATCACCTTACGATCTATGGAATAGAGATACTCCCCGTGGAATAAAGCTTTTTATACAACGAGTATTCATCATGGATGATGCTGCTCATTTCCTGCCTTTGTATCTAAGATTTATAAAAGGTGTGGTTGATTCAAGTGACCTGCCTCTCAACGTATCACGTGAGATTCTTCAAGACCATCCATTGGTTGACTCTATTAAAAAAGGTCTTAGTAAAAGGGTCCTTGATAGCTTGAAAAAGATGCAGAAAGATAAGCCTGAAGACTATCAAAAATTCTGGAAAGAGTTTGGTCTTGTGATAAAAGAAGGACCAGCTGAAGATTATGAAAATGCTGAATCAATAGCTGAGCTATTTATGTTCGCCAGCACCGCATCCGAAAATAATGATACTGACACCACATTTGATCAGTACATTGAACGAATGAGTGGAGAAGATGAAAAGATATATTTCTCCATTGCTGACTCATATGAGGCTGCTGCTAATTCACCTCATATTGAACATCTTAAAGCCAGTGGCACAGAAGTATTGCTGTTAACTGATCGCATTGACGAATGGTTGATGTCAACTTTGATGCAATTTAAAGGCAAAACATTAGTTAATATTGCAAAAGAAGAACTCGATAGTGAAGTAAAGAAACCAAAAGTAACCAAAGAAAAGCAGGAAGTCATTGATAAAATGAAGAAAGCCTTGGATGCAAAAGTATCAGATGTTATTGCCAGTTCACGTTTGGTTGATTCAGCAGCCTGCTTGGTCTTATCAAAGGACGAGCCAGGAGCACAGTTAAAAAGAATCTTAGAGGCCTCAGGCCAAACATTTGAAGATTCTAAGCCTGTTTTTGAAGTAAATTTAAAGCATAAACTTATTAAAAAACTAGGAAGCATGGCGGGAAAGGAATTTTCTAACTTCGCTAAATTCTTATTTGATTACGCAATAATTGCTGAAGGTGGATCTCCAAAAGACCCTGCCAAGTACTTAAGACAGCTGGATAAATATTTATCTTAAATGAATACTAAAAATCATGTTGCAGTTCTAGGTGGTGGGAGCTTTGGCACGGTTTTAGCAAACGTTGCTGCTTCAAATGGCTATGAAGTTCGTTTATGGGTTCGTGATGCTGATCAAGCATTGCGCATAAATTCAGAGGGAGCCAACACTGTTTATCATCCGGAATTAAAACTTTCTGAAAACATTTCTGCATCAGAAGATCTTGAAACCATAGTAGATGGAGCTCAATATATTTTAGTTGCAACTCCGAGCTTAATTTTTGAAAAAATTGTTGCTCGATTAGAGCCATTGATTGATTCATCAGTATCTATTATTTCTTGCACCAAAGGAATTCAGCCAGAACCTTTTCGCACTATGACCGATATTATTGCTCACCATCTTGGTCAAATTGTTGGCGATCAAATCGGAGCATTGAGCGGTCCAAATCTAGCCAAAGAAATTGCTGAGAATAAAATTGCAGGAACGGTCATAGCTTCCAGAAATAAAAATCTAAGCACAGAAATGAAAGCCATGCTTTCATCTGGAACCTTTAAAGTTTTTTCTAGTGAAGACATTCAAGGTGTGGAGCTGGCCGGAGCTTTAAAAAATATCTATGCCATTTGTTGCGGAATTGCTCATGCAAAGCATGTTGGAGAAAATGCTCTGGGTTTTATTGTGACCAGAAGCATGGCTGAAATGAGCCGGTTTGCTGTTGCCAAAGGAGCCAACCCAATTACCTTTTTAGGCTTGGCTGGAATGGGAGATTTAATGGCAACATGCACATCCAAGCTATCAAGAAACTTTCAGCTAGGTGAGCTAATTGCTCAAGATTTAAGTCTTGAAGATGCAAAAAATAAAGTTGGACAAGTTGCTGAGGGAGCAAGGACTCTGCAAGTTGTCTTTGCAGAGGCAGAAAAAATGGGTATCAGTATGCCAATGGTTAAATCTTTGCATGGGATTTTATTCTCTGATTCACCTTCAGATCAGTTAATTCAAGATTTACTCGATCACCCCAATGAACTTGATGTAGAATTCACTTACAAGGATTAAACTATGACAGAAATTAATAAAGACGAATTATTGGATATGAAAAAATGGCAGCGCTTTTTTTTCATGTTTATATATAGCTTTGCAATTAACGGGGTGGCCAGCCTTTTAATAGCCTTAGCTATAATACAGTTTATTTTCTATCTCTTTACCTCGCAAACTAATGCGAAGCTTCGATCAGCAAATGATTGGCTGCTAAGCTTTTTCATTGATTCAGTGAATTTTGTTAGCTTTAATACTAATTCGAAGCCTTGGCCTTTTAGCGATGATGCTAAATCAGATACCCCGCCAAATGAAGATGAGATTGTGGAAGCTGAAGCTGTCGAAATCACACAAGATGATAATACAGAAGCTGCGCCTGATGAGGAAGACAAGCCCACCGAAGGCAGCTAACTTCTAAGAAGGGCTAAAAATTCTGCGCGTGTTGATGGGTTATTTCTAAAAGCCCCCATCATTGAAGAAGTCTTCATAACTGAGTTTTGTTTTTGCACACCTCTCATTACCATACACATATGCTGAGCCTCAACGACAACCGCACAGCCTTTGCATCCAGTTATATCAGTTATTGCTTCAGCAATTTGATGGGTCAGTCTTTCTTGAATTTGAAGCCTGCGTGCAAACATATCAGCAATTCTAGCTATCTTGCTTAGCCCCAATACTTTTCCGTCTGGAATATAGGCCACATGGCATCTTCCATTAAATGGAAGCATGTGATGTTCACAGAGTGAGTAAAACTCAATATCCCTGACCACAACCATATCCTCAAGATCTGAATCAAACAGTGCATTATTTACGACTTTGTCTAGGCTTAATTTATAACCGTGATTAAGAAACTTAAATGCGGCAGCTGCTCTTCTGGGCGTATCGATTAAACCGTCTCTAGTTTCATCTTCCCCAATGTCTTTAAGCATGTGCTCGAATGATGCTACTAGCTCATCTGATGGGGTAACTATCTCGTCAAAATCATCAGCATTTTCTAAGTTTGAAATATTCTCGGCCATTTGTTTAAAAGTTTTTTTGTTGCTCAACTATTTTAACCCCTCAGTAAAATCTTTGTAAGGTAAAGTTGAATCTAAATCAAATTTTTCATGGGTTATTGTGTTGGTGATTTGATCTGAGTCAACGTGAAAATCATTCATGCCATCAATAACATTTTCACCAAAGATGTAGCGAGATTTAATTTTTCCACTCAGAATTTCATTTTTATTTTCTGATAACTGCATTTTAATGCTCTCATTTGTGGAGTGATATTTTTTTATAGATGCAGCTGAGTATTTAGTTTGAAGCATTTCCATTGTTTTAGAAGGGGAAGCCACAAGAGCTGTTCCATTGTTGCCGCCAAAACCCTTCGCATTTAAAATTGCAAATTCATATTCCTTGTCCGCAAACTCCATATGCTCAAGGAGGAAGTTTACATTTTTTGTGTAAACATTCTCTGCGATAGCTGGTGTTGTGGTGATGCCAGGGATTAAGTTATTTTTCCAACTACCTAGCGCACTTATCATTTGATCTCCACCTGCAGCTGCAAGAGAATGGCCAAGATACGACTTAATTGCTGCAACAGGAAGATTTTTAATATTGAATGCTTGCGCTGAACTAGAAATAATATGAGACTCACTTTCTCTATTTTGAGGAGTGCTTGTGCCGTGCGCATGAAAGAAAACTTTATCTAAAGCCTGCTCTCCAAAATGCTTTTGAATTTCTTTGAAGGTTTTTCCAACCGTTAAATAATTTCCAGCTCCAGGCCCAGAAATTGATTTTTTAAAGCCATCTGCGTGAATGTGGCTAGATAGGGCGGCACCATGAATGTTAAGGCCTAGCTCGAGAGCCAGATCATCAGCCATTAAAATAATAAATTGAGCAGACTCTCCAAGGCTCATCCCAATGTTATCGCCAAATGGTCTGCAAATTTTTCGGTGATCTGGACTGTCAAATTTTTCACCTAGCTTTTCTTGAAGTTTAATAAGGTTGCTATCTTCAGCCAATCCTTTGGTTGCTGAAAATGCCTCATAAATTTCTGGAACAATGCCAGACTCTGCAGCTCCAACAATGCTGATGAGCGCTTCGCCTGATTGAATCATAGAGATACCTAGCTTGAGGTTATATTGAAATGTTGCGCAGGCACCAGTGTAGTTTCCAGTTGAACCCATGCTCCCTAAAACATAAGCATGAGCAAAATCTGCGCTGCCTTCCCCAAGAGACATTGCCATATGTTTGCTTGTAACTCTGGACCCAGCCAAAGAGGCTTGAAACATACCTCCCATTCCAAACTTATCTGCTTGGGCAACTGCACATCCTGAAACGCATGAAATTTTTTGCCTCGGAACTCTTTTTAAAATTTCTTCCCAAGGCATGCCCAGACTTAAAACAGCATCGGATAACCCAAAGATTGTCATTGCAAGACTTCTTGGGTGTTGTCGAGAATTATATGTAGTTGCTGGATCAAATCCAGATGGCAATTGTCCTCCAGCCATAGTTGGCAGATCAGGGTTTCTATAATTATGATTTTCAAAAAAGTCTTGATCAATCGTTCTAATCAAGGTGTGGTCTAAAATTTTTTGCTGCTCACTGATCCCCATCAGGTGACTGAGACTTGTGATAACTTCTTTCTGTTTGGTAGAGTCAATGCTTTCGAAAAGCATCCTTTGATGAGAGAGGTCAAAGATTGATCGACCTGCTGAATTAATTCCACCATAACCAACAATCACTGGAAGGTTGGACATATTATATTTTTTTCTGGGCAGCCAAGAGCGTATTTAAAAGGAGAGTATTGATGGTCATTGGACCTACGCCTCCAGGAACAGGCGTATGCGCTGAAGCAATATCCTCAATGCCTTGTAAATCTATATCCCCACATTTTTCTGCTGGATGATAGCCAGCATCAATAACCACAGCATCAGCTTTAATCCAGTCTTTTTGAATCAGTCTTGGCACTCCAACTGCCCCAACAACAATTTCTGCATTTTTGATGTGATCTTCTAAATTTTTAGTTCGGGAGTGACAAATAGTGACTGTTGCATTTTTATTTAATAGCATCATGGCCATCGGTTTACCAAGAATTGGGCTTCGGCCAATCACGACTGCATGCTTGCCTGAAATTTCAATTTTATAATGTTCTAGCATTCGCATAATTCCAGCTGGGGTGCATGAACCATATGCTTCCTGACCCATGGTCATTTGACCAAACCCTAAACACGTTACTCCATCAACATCTTTCTCAACATCAATCGCATCAAAGCATTCCCGTTCATCAATTTGAGAGGGCACAGGGTGCTGTAATAAAATTCCGTGCACTTTTTCATCATCATTAAGTTTTTGAATGGTTGCCAGTAATTCTTCTGTCGTAGTTTTCTTATCAAGCTCAACTGCAATCGAGTTCATTCCAAGTCTTGCGCAAGCATTTTGTTTCATTTTTACATATGTTGCAGATGCAGGATCAACGCCTACTAAAATAGTCGCTAGGGTAGGGGTTATCTCTTTTTTAAGTAATTCTGAGACCTGATTTTTTATATCAGTTTCAGCCAACTGAGCAAGAGCTTTTCCGTCTATGATTTTTGATGGCATGAATGCATTTTCCCATCATTAAATATTTATGCAATGGACATTGATTATTTAACCTTAAAACTTTAAGATCACACAGCTCGGGGTATAGCGCAGTCTGGTAGCGCACTCGCTTTGGGAGCGAGTGGTCGTAAGTTCGAATCTTACTACCCCGACCATTGTGCGCCTGTAGCTCAGTTGGATAGAGCAACGGTTTTCTAAACCGTGGGTCAGGAGTTCGAATCTCTTCAGGCGCGCCATTTATATTTAATAACTTACTTGACCTTCCTGAACCTTAATTACTAGTTATTACAAGTAGGGCCCAAACATATAGTAAAATATGAACACTGTGATTATGAGAGTGAAGATTCTATTTTTCGTTTTCTTTTTCATAGGCAAACTTAGCAACATTTAAAATTGAATACATATCGCATACGATAAATGAAAACTAATTTTTTTCAAGTCGCAGCTTTTTATAAGTTCACTCAGCTCTCCAATCTTCCAGAGTTGCAGGAAACTTTTATGCAATACCTAACAAAGCTTAAAATTAAAGGAACCATCTTGCTTGCTCATGAGGGAATTAATGGGACAGTGGCAGGCACCTCAGAGAGCATTGATAAATTTAAAGAGTTTTTAAATATTCGAGACCTTTTATCTAGCAAAGATTTTAAAACATCATCCTGCAAGGATGAGCCCTTTCCTCGCCTGAAAGTGAAATTAAAAAATGAGATTGTAAGCATTGGCAATGAGCTTGCCGACCCAAAAAAAACAGTAGGTACATATGTCCAGCCGGAAGATTGGAATGATTTGATTGCCGAGAATGATGTTCTTATTTTGGATACTAGAAATACATATGAGTACTCAATAGGCACTTTCAAAGATTCCATTCAACCAAGCACAACTAATTTTAGAGAATTCCCACAATGGGTTGAAGAGCTAGAAAATTCACAAATCGACAAGAATAAAAAAATTGCTATGTTTTGCACAGGCGGAATTCGTTGTGAAAAAGCATCGTCACTCATGAAAGCTAAAGGATTTAATAACATCTTTCATTTGCAAGGCGGCATCTTAAATTACATAGAAAAAATTGATGAGGAGCATTCGATGTGGGAGGGCGAGTGTTTTGTTTTTGATGATCGCGTTGCTTTGAATCAAAACTTAGAAGTTGGTTCATACGATATGTGCCATGGTTGCAGAATGCCAATTACACAAGAGGATCAAGTATCGCCAAAATATAACCGAGGCATTAGTTGTCCTAATTGCTTTGACAGTAAAACGCCTGAGCAGCAAAAGCGATATGCAGATCGACAAAAGCAAATAGATTTAGCAAAAGAAAGAGGGGAAAAACACATTGGATCAATCTCCTCTTCCGCGAAAAAAGGATGACGTTACCTATCCTGTATAGCTTTAGAAGATGCCCATATGCTATGCGCGCAAGAATGGCATTGATACTGGCCAATAAGCAAGTCGAACTCAGAGAAATTCTTTTAAAAGATAAGCCCAATGAAATGCTTGCAATTTCCTCAAAGGGCACCGTTCCAGTGTTGCAACTAACTGAAAAAGTTCTTGATGAAAGCTTGGAAATTATTTCTTGGGCCATGGAGCTTCACCCAGCCAATGTCTACTCTGCTTCAGATGATGAGCAATTAATATCAAATAATTTAATTCAGCTATTTGATTCTAAATTTAAACATCATTTAGACAGATACAAGTACGCCTCCCGATATGGAACGGATGAAGTGATTCATCAAGATGAATGCAAGACTATTCTTCTGTCTCTTGAAAAAATAATTGACCCTAACCCTTGGATTTTTGGAGAAAAAATTAGCTTGCTAGATATTTCTATTTTACCATTTATTCGACAGTGCAAAATAGCAAACCCTGCATGGTTCCAGGCTCAAAACTTTAAGCAAACAATTGGCTTACTAGAGCATTTTGAGTCAAGTGAGTTATTTAAACAGGCTATGAAAAAATTTGAGCTTTGGAACGCAGATGCTCAAAATGGTTTTACTTTTCCATAAAAATTTTATAAACCTATAGAGTCATAGCTGATAGCTATTCTGTCTAAAGCAACTTTGTATGCAGCTGTCCTAAGGTTTGGAATATTATTTTCAATCAGGCTTTTTCGTACTTTTTGATAGGCCTCACTCATCATGTCGTCTAGCCCAGATCTAATCAGATCAATTTCATTGGCGCCTTCAATAAATTGCTCTTTAAATTTTTCAGGCATTTCTTTGCCTGTCATTGTTTCTATGGCAGAAATCAAAGTATCAAACTGATAAGCGTTTCTTCTTTTTTCCAGTCTACCAAAACGAATATGCCTTAAATTTCTGATCCATTCAAAATAGCTAACAGCAACCCCTCCAGCATTGGCCATGATATCTGGGATGATCATAATGTTGCGCTCGTTTAAAATTTCATCTGCTGCAAATGTGATTGGGCCATTTGCTGCTTCAACAATAAGTTTTGCTTGAATTGCAGCAGCATTTGATTCATCAATAACATTTTCTTTTGCTGCTGGTATCAAAATATCACAATCTATCGATAAAAATTCAGAACTATTTTTTTCAAATTTTCCTTGCTCACATCCCTCAAAAGTTCCGTGTTCTAGCTGATATTTTTTTAATGCCTCAATATCTAATCCATCAGGATTTAAGATAGCGCCGTTGTGCTCCATGACGCAAATGATCCTGCACTCATCTTCTTCCTGAAGAAATTTAGCAGCATGATAGCCAACATTTCCAAGTCCTTGCACAGCAATTTTTTTATCTTTAAGTCCGCCTTTGAAACCAGCCTTGATGTAATCTTCTTCATGCTGAAAGAATGCTCTAATGATGTACTGAACACCCCTGCCAGTTGCTTCTGATCTACCAACAAGGCCGCCTTTTTGAGTGGGTTTGCCTGTGACGCAAGCCAAGGCATTAATGTCTGTTGGGTATATCCTTCTATATTCATCAGCGATCCAAGCCATTTCATCGGCCCCAGTTCCAACATCCGGCGCAGGTACATTCTGAGCAGGATGAATAAGATCACGCTTAATTAATTCTTGCGCAAACCTTCTGGTAATTTTTTCAATTTCTGGTTTGGTCCAATCTTTAGGATTAATTTTTAAGGCTCCCTTAGATCCGCCATAAGGCACTTCAATAATTGCACATTTATAAGTCATGAGTGCTGCAAGGGCTTCCACTTCTTCTTGGGATGCATCTATGTCATAACGAATTCCACCTTTTGCTGGCTCAAAATGTTCTGAGTGAACCGAGCGCCATCCTGTGAAGGTGTGAATTTGATCTCTTAATTTCACCCCAAAATTAATGGTGTATGTTGAATTACAGACTCTAATCCTAGTTGCTAAATCCTCTGAAATTTCAGTGAAACCAAGAGCTTTGTCAAAGAGTTTATTCGTGCTGCCTAGAAAATCTTGATTTGCCAAAATAACCCCCTTAAAAAATATTATTATATGCTTTTTGCATCTATAATGTCTCGTTTCTTGGCGGG
>OCVR010000344.1_pt1 | contig 39170 bp, 33 predicted proteins | sample 1539091 | NCBI WGS metagenome assembly OCVR01 (sample SAMEA3355530, study PRJEB22509) | marine metagenome | biome: marine; feature: coastal ocean; material: water | place: USA | collected 2010-08-07 | depth 16 m | reverse complement strand
TTCGGGTTGAACCCGGAGCTTGTGTGTGATTTGCTTGGCACATGCAATCAAATCGTTGCCATCCACAGGCTTCAACAAATAGTCGAACGCTCGCTTTCGCAGCGCCTCAACCGCGTATTCGTGGTAAGTGGTGCAAAAGACAACGTAGAAAAATCGATCCTTGAATCGGTCCAACAATTCCAATCCAGATTCGTGTGGCATCTGAATATCCAAAAACACCACTTCAGGTGTCAAGTCTTTGATCATTTGATACGCCTCCGAGGCGCTACTCGCTGTCTGAATAATTTCAAAGTGTGGACAATGCTTCTCAATTTGACGGCAAATGGCCTGACGCGCGTGCATCTCGTCATCGACAACAAGGCATCGGATGGGTTGGCTCTTTTGATTCATGTGTATTCGTTCTCAACACAAATCAAATGATTGCAAGGGTTGAGCGGGTTGTCGGGTTTACACACGGCAATTGTGAATTTACAATTGGTCTTCAATCCATCATTGCTCCAGCAAACGGAGGGCCATATTGAGAACGCGTCGGATATCCGACGGCAAAGGACCTTCTTTCCGTTTGTCCTTTTTGTAACCCGTTCGCACCACGACCAAATCCAATAGAGGCACAGAAATGACCATTTGTCCGCGCAATCCTTCCATGCAACTGAATGGCATGCCTGAGTCGGTTTCGCCCAGCCAGATTTGATAGCCATAATGTTCCGCATCGCATTCATCCGACATCGCAGCTATCGGCGTAAGCATTTCTGCCATGTACGTTGAATCGATCAACTGTTTGCCATTCCAATTCCCCTGATGATTGATCAATTTTCCAAACCGAGCATAGTCACGGGAAGTCGCATAATAAGCTGCAAAACAACGTTCGATTCCGCCTTCCTCATCGGGCGCATCCAACCCCCAAAATGCATCATGCTGAGCGCCCATTGGGTTCCACAGTCTGGTTTCCACCCATTGGCTCAAAGAGCCTTCATCCAGTCCTGCGATCAATTCGCCCAAAAGCATCGTATTTCCTCCTTCGTATTTCCATTCAGAACCAGGCGTTTCCTCAACGCGATAAGGCTCGAGCAATCCTTGAATATCTCCCCGGTAATAAGCCTTTGCCATAAAGCCGAATGGATTGGCATAATCCTCTCCAAAAGGGATGTGCGAGCGCATTTGCAGTGCCTCCTGGACGGTGAGGCCTCGACCACCATCGCCAGCAAATCGCGGGAGGTAATCGGCCAACTCATTTTGAACATTCACTTTGCCATCGCTCACCGCGAGGCCCAATGCCAAAGCCACAATCGACTTGCAGGCCGAAAACGAATTGGTCAAAGTGGTGTGGTCATGGCCTTGCCAATATTCTTCGAATAGCAATGTATCCCCATGCAAAACCAAGAAACTCGCCGACATGTATTCATCGTGCCAGGCCATTTCCTCCTCCGTGAACTCCATGTTCCAGCTTTTCTTAGCCACCCAAGGCGCTGGGTTTTCAGCAGCAGCAATGGTTCTTAAGTCCCGAAATTCAATGTCATCGATGTTTGAATTGTTCCAACCTCGGGCGTACGTTTCAACGAGTCCTCCCCAAATGTATCCGTGGCCAGTGATGTAACTCAAGGCCACCACCGCTGCAACGATGATGAGGATTGTACGCGTCGTTTTCATGTTCCATGATTTTGCTCGAAGTTCCGGAAAAATCGACGGTTTCAGTCCCCCGAAATCAAATTCCAGTCGAACAGCTCGGTAAGATGCCCAATCATACGCTCGGAAACCTCCATTTGGTTGATTTCCTTTCCACATTCCTGCGCCAGAGAAGTAACTCCGCGGTCATCTATTCCACAGGGAACGATAAGCTTGAAAAAGTCCAAGTCTGTGTTCAGGTTGAATGCAAAACCGTGCATGGTGACCCAACGGGAACATTTCACCCCCAGCGCCGCAATCTTGCGCGCATCCATTCCTTGATCAGCGTCAATCCAGACACCTGTTAGGCCTTCAATCCGGCTGGCTAAAACACCATAGTCTGCACAGGTGCGAATGATGGCTTCTTCCAACATCCGCATAAACCTGCCAATGTCCGTATAAAATTGATCCAAATCCAAAATGGGATATCCCACAAGTTGTCCCGGTCCGTGGTATGTGATGTCCCCACCCCGATTGATGGGAAAATATTCAACGCCCAATTCGTCCAATCGTTCTGGAGAAGCAACCACATTTTCAGGGTCTCCGGATTTTCCAAGGGTCAAAACATGCGGGTGTTCGACAAAAAGCAAATGGCTTTCCGGCAGATCCAATGCCGGATCTTCCGAGCCTTCACGTTCTGAAATTCCCGCTTTTTTTCGGGCAATCTTTCGTTGCACAATGGCCTGCATTAGCACTTCCTGTTGCTTCCAAACAGGCGTGTACGACGCACGGCCCAACGAATGAAAGTGAACGCGGGGCTTCATCTCCGATCAGTTAATCTTTGAGAGAGCATCTTTGAGGTGATCGATGTTCTTGATATCCACCGGGTCCCAGCCCAAGTGCTCAGCCAAAAGCAAACTCAACCAGTCACCGAGGTGAACCAAATCGAAAAAACGTAGAATTTCATTCGATCCATCGCCCTCAACCACCACAACATCTGCGCCTTGATTCTGGAAAATATCCATGCAAACATCCATCCGAACGCGTGTTCGCACATGATCTTCTGGGGTTTGAATGATCAAGGCAACTTCACTTTCTCCTCCGCCTTCCCAACCCACCAACTCGTTGTGGTTCATCTCTGGAAAAACATGGTGATTGCAAAGGGTTTTGCTGTTTTCGTTCAATTGTTGCCGCCACCGAATGATCAAGCCTTCTTGGGCCGCGTCAGAATACAGCATGATGCGGCGTCCTTCCACCAAATCCAAAAGCGCTGCAGCACGGTCGATGGTGTTCTCTTGATTCGCCGTAAGATGCGCAGCAACTTCTCCGAAGGCTGAATGCATTGCATCTGGAACCAACCCCGCAGAATGGAGCACGTGCATCACAGAGGTGAATGCATATCCAAATTGTGAACGAGGAGGCTGGCCACCGGGAAACCGCACGGAAGGCCAACCGTGCTCATCACACCTTCTGCCCAATTCTCCGCCAGAAGTAATGGCCGCAATGCGTGCGTTTTTAGCGACTGCTGCATCCAAGGCCATGAGTGTTTCCTCTGTGTTTCCAGAATAACTGCAAACCAAAACGAGGGTTTCGCTTCCCACCCACGCTGGAATGGTATAATCGGAATTGGCTTGAATGAATGCTGGGCTAGAGCCAGCAAGCATTTTCGAAGCAATGGCTCCGCTGATGCCGCTTCCGCCCATGCCTAAAATCAACGCACTCGAAGGCTTCCAACCTTTCCAGTCCAGCGGCGTCTCCTCTGCGATGCGCCAAGCGTCTTTCATTTGATCCGGAAATCCGGTGATCAATGCCCTCATTTGTTCCATGTTCCTCTCTCTTTTGTTTTTGAATGCTCAAAGCTTATTCAGCCCAAGCAAAGGTAAGGCCAAATCGCACCATGCGCCCGGGTTGCAGCACTTGTCCTCGGTCAGCAAACTGCACATCAAAGAGGTTGTCCATTCGCACGCTTCCTTTCCAAAGCAAGGAAGCACCTTCATTGCCTTGAAAATTGACATCAAAGCCCCAAAGGTGCGTGAACAAATCGTCTGAGATGGACGACTGAACATTGCGATTTTGAGCACTCCCTCGCACCGAAAAGTCCAGTGGCCCTGCAACACCAAAATTCACCATGACATCGTATTTGTTCCGCATGTAATCGAAGACATAATTCGACGTAAAGCCGGACGCAACGCGATTGGCCTCAAGCCAAGATGCGCCAATGCGGGCTGAACGCACATAAAATTGTTCTGTGGATTCGGCACGTTGATAGAGCATGGAAACATCTCCGCCGAAAAAGTCAACTTCGGCCACGTTGGTGGCCTCATACAAATCGCTTCCGTCGAATTGCACCCAATCAATCAAATCGCGTCCTTGACGAATAAATCGCGTCGTTTCAATGGAAAATTGATGCGACGATTGCGATGCCGAAATGTTCCAGCGTCCTCCGATTTCTCCTTGGTCTGCGTATTCCGATTTCAAATCTTCACTTCCTACGGCGCCCCCCAATATGTAATACAAATCGGTGAAAGATGGGTGACGAACCGAACGACCGGCTGAACCAAAGACCACAATTTGATCGCCACGGCCAAAGGCCATTCGAGCATTCAATGCTGGAAGCAAGGAACTTCCGAAACGGCTGTTTTCGTTGACCGCCATCGTAGCGGTTACGGCCAGCCGATCTCCTGCCCCAAAGTACTTTCCTGAAACATATGCATCGATGTTCAACCGATCATCCTCATAAGCATAATCCGAATTCTCATTCACCAACAATCCAAGACGGTTGCTTAGAATTCCCTCCGAACGCGCATCCACCGCAGCTGTCCAGGTCATCGCCTCACCCAACCAACTCAGTTGGCCATTGATCGCCCCAACCACAGAGCGGTGCAGATTGGCTCCTTGGTACCATCCCGCCGCGGTATCGGGTGTGGCAAAAAGTGAAGGGGCAACGTAGTATCCATCATCTGTGAGCGCATACCAGTTTGATTCTTCTCGGTACAATTCGAAACGGTCGCTGTGCGCTCGCACGTGACCTGCTGCCGTTGCGTTCCAATTTCCTTGTCGCCTGGACCAAGCCAATTGCGCAACCGCAGCAACCGTTTCTTCATGTTGATTGGGGTAGGTCGAAGAATAGAAGTTCTGCGCGCCAAAGGATTTAGATTCTGCAGCAAATAGTGATTTCCACTGACTGAGTCCTCGTTGGTACCGTGCGCCCCAAAAAAACCGATTGATCTCCATATCCGAATTGGGAATATAGCCATCTGTTTTTGCCTGCGATAAGCTGAAACTGTGCCGCATTTTTCCGGTTGAAATTTGTCCATTGGCACGCAAACGCGTCCAATTAAAACTGCCCAATTCTGCTGTAACGCTCGCTTTCGTCCCTGCTTCATCGACAGAAGTCTCCATTAAAACGCCTCCGGCAAAAGCACCAATGCCAGCCCAAGGTCCAGACCCAGAACGCACAACTTCTACATGCCCCAAATCTTCAGGGTCAATTGGAATGTTCATGAGGTGATGCCCCGTATGTGGCGCTGACCAGCGAACGCCATCAATCCGCAATGCTGTTTGCTCGTATGATCCGCCCCGGATGCTTATGTCTGTTTGCACCCCCCAAGCTCCGCGCGTGCGCACATCCATGCCAGGAATAAATTCCAAAGCCTCCGCAATGGAAGCAGTCCCTCGCCATTCTGATGGCAACATCACTGTCGCTGACTTGGGAGATGACAACAAAGGCAAGGCATCAAAGCCAACGCCCAAAACGGATGCTTCAGACAAGTCAACCTTGATCTGACTGGTATCAGCTGCAAGAGGATCTGCGGCAGATACAATTTGACAACCCATAAAAACCAAAGCGAAAACACCGGAGAGAATCGAGCGCATGGAAAATAGCTTTTTGTGAATCGATGCAAAGCTAAACGTCTGAGGCAAACCAAGCGTCGCGATGCGGTTTTCACGATGTAACTTTGGGGCATGCAACGATCGGAACAAGAACGCGTGCGTCGCGATTCACTGGCAACTCTACGAAAGATGGGAATTGAGCCCTATCCTGCAGCGGCATTTGAGGCAAGCCACAGGTCAAAAACCCTTGCGGCATCTTTTGAAGATGGCATGGAGGTCACCTTGGCGGGGCGCCTTATGAATCGCCGAATCATGGGCAAGGCTTCCTTTGCTGTTTTGCAAGACAGTGAAGGCACTGCTCAGCTCTACCTCAACAGGGATGAAATGTGTCCCGGAGAGGATAAGTCATTGTACAACGACGTTTTTAAAAAACTCTTGGACCGAGGTGATTTCATTGGAATCCAAGGCACAACCTTCACAACCAAAACCGGAGAGCAAAGCGTGAAGGTGAAAAGCCTCACGGTATTGTCCAAATCACTCAAGCCCTTGCCTTCCGTAAAGGTGGACGAAGATGGCAACGTGCATGACGCCTTTACAGACCCAGAATTGCGTTACCGCATGCGCTATGTGGACTTGGTCGTGAATCCGGAGGTGAAAAAGACCTTTGTAGCGCGTTCTCAGATCATCCGTAGCATTCGCGAATCATTTGACCGCGAAGGATGGTTGGAAGTCGATACTCCTGTGTTGCAGCCCATTCCCGGCGGCGCAGCCGCTCGACCATTCGTCACCCATCACAACGCACTGGACAGCGAACTTTACTTGAGGATTGCAAATGAGTTGTACCTCAAGCGACTCATTGTTGGCGGCTTCGAAGCCGTGTTTGAATTTTCCAGAAACTTTCGAAACGAAGGAATGGATCGCACGCACAATCCCGAGTTTACTGTGCTCGAGTTGTATGTTGCATACAAGGATTATCAATGGATGATGGAGACCACTGAGCAGCTTTTGGCCAACATCTGCCAAGCCGTTCACGGGGGCAATAAGGCCAACCTCAATGGGGTTGACATCAATTTTGCTCCGCCTTACCAGCGCGTAAGCATGCGCGAAGCAATCAAAGAGCACACCGGAATTGACATTGACGGAAAGACTGAGGAGCAACTCAGGGCAGCTTGCGAAAGCGTAGGCCTCGAGACGGATGCAACAATGGGCAAAGGGAAGCTGATCGATGAGTTGTTTGGTGAAAAATGCGAGCATCACTTCGTACAACCCACCTTCATCATTGACTACCCTGTGGAGATGTCTCCCTTGACCAAAGTGCACCGTGATGATCCCAATTACACGGAACGATTCGAATTGTTCATCAACGGAACAGAGGTAGCAAACGCCTATAGCGAGCTCAATGACCCCGATGATCAACGGCAACGCTTCGAAGACCAACTCGCACTCGGAGAACGCGGTGACGATGAAGCAATGTTCATCGATCAAGATTTCCTGCGTGCATTGGAATACGGCATGCCGCCAACGAGTGGAATTGGCATCGGCATCGATCGCCTGGTCATGATGCTCACCGATCAAACGTCCATTCAAGAAGTTTTGCTGTTTCCTCAAATGCGCCCTGAAGTGTTTGATGAAGGACCCGATGCTGCTGGCCTCAAATCAATGGGCATTTCAGAAGATTGGATTGCGCACATCATCGCCGCAGGATTTGAGTCCCCATCCGCGCTTGAAGGCATGAAGCCTGCAGGTTTGCGAGAGAAGCTCAACGGTTTTCGAAAAAAGAACAAATTGGACTTGCCTGCGCTTTCTATTGAGGAAGTTGAGGGTTGGTTTCAACCCGCTAATTAAGCCCGTATATCATGCCCGCTCCATTCCAAAATTCCACCGTGATCGACGTGCTAAAGTCAATTTTCGATCCGGAAATTCCAGTCGATATATATGAACTGGGCCTCATCTACGAGGTGAAAATCACAGATGATGGCTTTGTCCATATTGAGATGACGCTCACCTCTCCCAACTGTCCGGTTGCAGAAAGCTTGCCTGCGGATGTGGAAGAAAAAGTCGGCAAGATCGACGGGGCTACGGGTGCAAAAGTCACCATTGTTTTCGATCCACCTTGGACCCAGGACATGATGAGCGAAGAAGCAAAACTCGAACTTGGATTCCTGTGAACGACGCTGAAACCACGCGCGGAATTGCGATTTTGGGCAGCACCGGTTCCATCGGAACACAAGCCCTTGATGTCATTCGCGAACAAAACGAACGACTACACGTCGAAGTGTTGTCTGCTCATCGCAATGCAAAATTGCTCATTGAACAGGCCCTTGAGTTCCGCCCCAATGCTGTGGTGATTGGACAACGTGAACTGTTTCAAGAAGTAAATTCAACCTTGTTTGACGCAGGCATCAAGGTGTACGCAGGCCCTGAAGCTCTGGAGCAGGTTGTGGAGATGGAAGGTGTGGACATGGTGCTAACCGCCTTGGTTGGCGCCGCAGGATTGCGTCCCACTTTGAGCGCAATCCGCGCGGGAAAAAGCATTGCCCTTGCAAACAAAGAAACGCTTGTGGTCGCTGGAGAATTGGTCATGGCTGCGGCACTTCAAGCCGGGGTGGACATTCACCCTGTTGACTCAGAACACAGCGCCATCTACCAGTGCCTCGCTGGCGAGGTCTTAAACCCCATCGAGAAAATCATCTTGACGGCCTCTGGCGGTCCATTCCGAGGAAAGAATCGATCGCAGTTAGATGCTGTGACCAAGGCCCAGGCGCTCAAGCATCCCAATTGGGACATGGGTGCTAAGATCACCATTGACAGCGCGTCCATGATGAACAAAGGGTTGGAAGTCATCGAAGCGAAATGGCTCTTTGATTTGAAGATGGATCAAATCGACGTGGTCGTGCATCCGCAAAGCATCGTGCACAGTTGTGTGCAATTCGAAGACGGATCCATCAAAGCGCAATTGGGTTTGCCGGACATGAAATTGCCCATCCAGTATGCTCTGGGTTATCCCCATCGACTGCCCAATACATTTGATCGATTTAGCTTCATAGATTATCCGCAGCTGACATTTGAGCAACCCGATTTGGAAGCGTTCCAGAACCTCCAACTGGCTTTTGATGCAGGTCACAAAGGCGGCAACGCTGCCGCAGTTTTGAATGCTGCAAATGAAATCGCCGTCGCTCGTTTCTTAAACGATGAAGTATCATTCACAGGAATGACCGGTATCCTAGAGCACGCCCTAGCGACTGTGAGCTGGCAGGAAAAGCCCGATCTAGAGGCCTTGATTGCATCGGATGCCGAGGCACGCGCTGTGGCGCGTGAATTCAAGGCTTGAAGCCTTCGCAGACATAAGCCTGATCAAACAGTCATGATGTCTGCCTCTTTCGCAGACAATACCTCATCAATTTTCTTGATGAATTGATCCGTGAGCTTTTGGACTTCTGACTCTCCGTCTTTTGCCAAATCCTCGCTCAAACCTTCTGATTTAGCGGCCTTGATGAAATCATTCGCCTCCTTCCGTGCGTTTCGCACAGAAACCCGCGCATGCTCGCCTTCAGAACGCGCCCGCTTCGTAAGGTCACGGCGCCGCTCCTCTGTGAGTGGTGGAATGTTGATGAGAATGGACTCTCCATTGTTCATCGGATTCAATCCCAAATTCGCATTGATGATGGCCGTCGCAACCGGATCAAGCATGTCTTTTTCCCACACCTGCACCGTCAGCGTTCGCGCATCGGATGAGTTGACGTTGGACACTTGGCTCAACGGGGTCATAGAGCCGTAGTACTCGACCTTGACGCTGTCAAGCATTGCTGGGTGCGCTTTCCCCGCACGAATCTTTTGGAGCTCAGCCTCCATATGCTTGATTCCCTTATCCATGGCTTCACGCGCCATGTCCATTGCCATCTGAATTTCCTCTGTCATGACCTTACCGTTATTGGTTTACCAAAGTACCAACATCTTCTCCCGAAATCAAGCGTTTCAGGTTGCCTGATTTATTCATGTCAAAAACAACGATTGGGAGGTTGTTTTCATTGCACAGTGTGATGGCCGTCAAGTCCATCACCTTCAAGCCCTTTGAATAAACTTCATCGAAACTGATTGTGTCGTACTTCACTGCATTTGGATCTTTCTCCGGATCGGCGCTGTAAATGCCGTCCACACGCGTTCCTTTCAAAATCACATCCGCATCAATCTCAATGGCCCGCAACGAAGCTGCAGAATCCGTTGTGAAAAATGGATTTCCCGTCCCTCCTCCAAAAATAACGACGCGCCCCTTTTCCAAATGTCGGACCGCGCGGCGGCGAATAAACGGCTCCGCAATTTGCTTCAACTCAATGGCCGATTGGAGCCGCGTATCGATTCCAGCGCTCTCCAATGCGCTCTGCAATGCCATGGAATTGATGACCGTAGCAAGCATTCCCATGTAATCTCCTTGGGTCCGCTCCATGCCTCCCTCCTCAGCCTGCACACCGCGAAAGATGTTGCCTCCTCCAATTACAATGGCCACTTCTAACCCCAAGTCCACTGCCGTTTTGATTTCGTCAGCGTATTGCTTCAGGCGATCGTTATCGATGCCAAACTGCTTTTGCCCCATGAGTGCCTCACCACTCAGCTTGAGGAGAATTCTTTTGTACTTCATTGCTGGTGCGCAATATCCGAATATTCCGTGAAGTGCAGAGCAGAAAAACAAGAAAGGGCAACCCAATTGGATTGCCCTTGCCTAAATCTTTGTCTTTTCTTCGGATCAGTCGAGCGATGCTCGGCAGAAACCGGTGGCTTTTGCCCCGCTGCTCAAAGAGTCAATGTACTGAGCAACACTCTTCTTTCCATCCTTGATGAAAGCCTGGTTGACCAATGTTGCTTCTTTAAACCACTTCTTCAAACGGCCTTCAGCAATCTTCTCGGCCATTTCTTCGGGCTTGCCCTCTTGGATTGCAAGCTCCTTGCCAATGCCGCGCTCTTTCTCAATCAAATCAGCCGGAATCGTAGACTCGTCCAAGGCAACAGGCGCCATGGCCGCTGCTTGCATCGCTACGTCACGACCACCTTCACCGACAGCTCCATCAAATGCTACTAGCGTAGCTAGACGATTGCCCGGGTGGATGTAAGATGCTACGCTCGTGCCTTCCAATGTATCGAACGATCCAATCTCAATTTTCTCACCAATCTTTCCGATCTGCTCTGTGATTTTCTCACCGATGGTGATGCTTTCGCCTGGGAAAGTTTGAGTCAAGAGGTCGTCCTTTGAAGTAAGCTTTCCGTTCAAAGCAACATCCAAGATGCTCTGAGCAACTGCAACAAACTCTTCATTCTTTGCGACGAAGTCGGTTTCGCAGTTCAAAGCAAGCAATGCTCCAAAGGTGCCTTCACCGTTTGCGCTCGCCAAAATCGCTCCTTCTCCAGTTTCACGGTCACCGCGCTTGGCAGCAACTTTTTGTCCCTTCAAACGAAGGATTTCAATGGCCTTCTCAAAATCGCCTTCTGCTTCTGTCAGGGCTTTTTTGCAATCCATCATGCCTGCTCCCGTATGCTTACGGAGCTTGTTCACTTCTGCAGCTGTAATGCTCATATGAAATGGTTATTTGCAACGGCTATTGCATCCGTTGCGGTTTCTAAATCAAAAAGGGTTAGGCCTTCTTCTCGTCCGCCTTGTCTTCCGCCTTGTCTTCAGTCTTCGCTTCAGTCTTCGCTTCGACAGCAGCAACTTCTTCAGCAGCAACAGGCGCTTCAGCAGCGGCCTCTTCACTCACTTCCGGAGCAGCTTTCGCAGCTTCTGCTTTCGCTTTCTTGGCTGCAGCTTGAGCATCGGCTTGATCCTTGTCCGCTTTGCGGTCTTGCAAACCTTCTGCTACTGCTTGAACCAAAACGTCCAAAACCAAACCAATGGAACGGCTTGCGTCATCATTTGCTGGGATTGGGAAGTCTACAGGCCGTGGATCCGAGTTTGTATCCACCATGGCAAATACAGGGATTCCCAATTTGCGAGCCTCTGCAAGTGCAATGTTTTCTTTCACAACGTCTACAATGAAGATTGCGGACGGGATGCGGGTCAAATCCGAGATAGAACCAAGGTTCTTCTCCAACTTGGCGCGCTGACGGCTCACCTGCAAGCGCTCACGCTTGGACATGGTGTTCAACGTACCATCCTGCTCCATTTTGTCAATCTGTGACATCTTTCGAACCCCCTTTCGGATGGTTGCAAAATTGGTCAACATTCCTCCAGACCAGCGCTCGGTGACGTAGGGCATGCCTACAGCCTTGACGCGATCGGCAACAATTTCTTTTGCTTGCTTCTTCGTCGCAACGAACAAGATTTTCTTACCGCTCTTGGCAATTTGCTTCATCGCTGCTGCAGCTTCTTCAAGCTTTACGCCTGTTTTGTGCAAGTCAATGATGTGAATGCCTTTCTTCTCTGTGAAGATGTACGGCGCCATGTGTGGGTTCCACTTGCGCTTGAGGTGGCCGAAGTGAACTCCGGCTTGGAGCATTTGCTCGAATGTTGTCTTTTCCATGTTTACTTTCCTGGTTTAAGCAATCCGATGGTAGCCGCGTGATTCGCGAGTCCAAAGAATTTGGATGCTAAACAAATAATAATGTTCTGTTGGGTGTGATTAACGCTTGGAGAACTGACTCTTCTTACGCGCTTTCTTTTGACCGAATTTCTTTCGCTCAACCATTCGGGGATCACGTGTCGTGAGACCGACCTGCTTCAACGCTGGCTTCCAATCAGGGTTGATTTCAATCAACGCCTTTGAGATGGCCAAACGGACTGCCTCTGCCTGTCCTGTGATGCCTCCGCCGTCAACGTTGACTTGTACGTCATATTGACCTGTTGTCTCAGTCAGCATGAAAGGCTGATTGATTTTGTACTGCAACACAGATGTGCTGAAGTAAGTAGCCACGTCACGCTTGTTCACGGTAACGTTTCCTTTTCCGGGCTTCATGTACAAACGCGCTACTGCGGTCTTCCTTCGGCCAGATGTATTGATGACTTCCATTCGATGTAATGATCAAGCTTGAATCAAGCGTTCAATTTGAATTGCTCAGGCTGCTGAGCCTCATGTTTGTGGTCCGGGCCCACATAAACATGCAGGTTTCGAAAAATCTCTCGTCCGAGTGTGTTCTTTGGAAGCATGCCGCGTACAGCATCCTCAACCAATGCAAAGGGCTTTCGCTTCAATTGCTCGATCGCAGTGCGCTTTCGCTGGCCACCTGGGTAACCCGTGTAACGGATGTACTCCTTTTGCTCCCACTTCTTTCCTGTCAAAACCACCTTTTCTGCGTTGACCACAATTACGAAGTCTCCACAGTCAGCATGTGGTGTAAAATTCGGCTTATGCTTTCCGCGCAATCGCTTAGCAACTTCGGACGCCAATCGGCCCAACGTTTGGCCTTCAGCATCAACGAGCAACCACTTCTTGTCAGCGTTCTCCTTATTGATGGATCGGGTTTTGTAGCTCAAAGTATCCACAGCTCAGTGTTTTGAATGTTCGAATTCTCCCCAAAATTGGGGGTGCGAAGATAGCAAACGGATGTTTACAACCCAAGACATCTTGTGGACAAAAATGATTAGTCCTCCGACTCGCTGGACTCGCTGCGGCCAGGTGATGGCACTGAAGCCTTCTGATTTCCGCTACTGTCAAAGGATACAGAACGTTTGTCATCCTCAGAGTTCACCTCCCAAAACCGAAACTCGTCGGAAGATAATTTCAAATAAATGATTTCTCCCCCTGCAGAAATCCCAAAAGAAAACGACTCCTTTCCTCCTTCGTAACCCAACCAACAACCTCCTGGAGGCAGAATCGTTGTGCCAAAGACCAGTCCTTCCTCATTCAGGTCATCGGTCAATGAAAAATCGCGTAAATCGCACGGCACTGACGACATGCTTCTCAGCTCAATAAAGTCGGAGGGTTTTCCTTTGGGGTGCACTTCCGAAAGATAAAGTTGATCAATGACACACTGCCCAAAAGTTTGCCGAGGTGGAGACCAACGATTGCCCTCAGCACTATAAACGCGCGCCGCAGGTGCCGACTGCTTCCGTTTGCGAATCTTGAAATCAGGCAAACGCCAATTGATGTTGAATCGAATCACGTGCTCCGACCAGGGGTCAGATGTTTGCCATTCATCGGACCAGACATATGCAAAACTGGTGCTCAATTGCTGATTGATCTCGTGCTTCAATTGAACTTGAACCCGTGTGCTCCAATCCACAGAACCCGACTCGATGTCTTTTGCAAAAAACTCGTAGCTCGGAACCAACGTCCAGCGATCAAATAGCTCCCTTGCGTATCCCAGACGAAACCGCTGGACCAAGTTTTCCGAAATCGAAGCGCCTTCGTTGAATGCCATCGATTTCCAAGCTTTTGTGGTCATCAGCCTCCACTTCCATTCACCTTGGCCGCTTTTGGCCTTTCCGTCTAGGCGAAACGCAAAACGTCGGCCCGATTCATAGGCACCCAGATATCGTTGGCGTTCAATCCATCTCAATTGTGCTGCAGCACGCCATGTTTTGTTGAGTCGGTAACCAACTCCTGCGTTGACAAATCCACGGTCATGCCATGTGCCTCCCATGGACCAACGGTTCTCCCACTTCAAAGACCAATTCCAATCCTTGTTGACCTTTTGATCTACCCCAAGGCCCAACCAACCGCCGGTGTCGGTATACTGAGCTTTCGCGGTCAAAAGCACTGCTAAAAAAAAGATGAGTGTTGTGCCCTGACGCATCGATTAAATATCCTCGTAAATGCGAATTGGCTCCAGCTCCAACGTTTCGTCGCCCTTCTCGATGGTGACTTGTTGAATGATTGCAACATCCGGTGCGTTGTTGCTCGTAGGCATCGTATCCTCGCTGTAAACGTAGATTGTGTAATCGCCTGGGCGCAATCCATAAAAGGCGAAGTCACCGTCATAATTGGTGCGCACGCGGTCATCCGGTCCAACCCGATCTCCATAGGTAATGTAAACGTCTTGATCGATCGCCGGAACAACGATTGCGCTCAGCGGATTGGTGATCACAATGCGCTGCTCAATTTCCACATTGCCCGTAATGGTGGTAACTCCGCCCTCACCAGCCGTTCGGGTGCACCCCATAAAAGCAATCAAAAAACAAGCGAATAACGCTTGAACCAACTGCCGATTCATCGAATATTTTATCATTTATAAAAATTGCTTGCGCTCCATGAGGTTGCAAAGTAATGCCTGAAGTAATTTCGAGCACTATCATGATGGTCCCACACGAAGAACATTCTCCACTGCAGCATACTGGCCTCGGCGAAGGCCGCATCGAAATCATTTGCGGCCCGATGTTCTCGGGGAAAACCGAAGAACTGCTCCGACGCGTGAGGCGTGCTCAAATTGCGCATCAGCCCACCGTCATTTTCAAACCGGCAACGGATACCCGTTACAACAAAGAAGCTGTGACGTCCCATGACTCCAATGCCTTGCCGTCCGTAACTGTCGCAAACAGCGCCGAAATCTTGAATTACCTCAGCAGCCAAGCCCGGCCGATCACAGTGATCGCAATTGATGAAGTTCAGTTCTTTGACGATGCTTTGCCAGCAACCTGCATGCGATTGGCGGATCAAGGCATCCGGGTCATCGCAGCAGGATTGGATTTGGATTTCACCGCCAAGCCATTCGGGTGCATGCCAGAACTGCTCTGCTTGGCCGAAGAAGTCACCAAACTGCATGCGGTATGCATGGAAACAGGTCGCCCAGCGCACTTTTCTCATCGGATTGCTGGGGGAGAAAACACTGTTGAAATCGGCGAGAAAGACCGTTACATCCCATTGACCCGCCAAGCTTTTGTGGCCGCACGCAACGAGGAAAACAAACAATGACCGTCGGCGACTGGAAAAACTGGTTGAATGGCCTTTCCCAGCTCGATGATTTCAAGCTGATCCAGACACGTCAAGAAGCAAACATCAGTGCCTGCTTGCGTGCAACCCAAGATTCCCGTCAACTTCCATTGGCTGCTGCAGACGAAACACTCTTCATCGCCATCCATGGTGCCTGGCACAATGGCCATGATTATCTGGAATCTGCGCACGGAATGGGGGCGCGTTATTTCATTGTGGAGGAAGGTGCTCAGATGCCTGAATTAACAGACTCCGACGTGCTCGTCGCTTCGAACCCCCTCCTCGCTTGGCAAGACTTCGCTCGCCATTGGAGAGGCGTCTGCAACATTCCAACCGTGGGCATCACAGGAAGCAATGGCAAAACAACCGTCAAAGAATGGTTGATGCAACTTTTTGCCAAAGACCACAATGCTTGTGGCAATCCAAGAAGCTTCAACAGCCAAGTAGGCGTTCCTTTGGCGCTGGGGGATCTGTTGCCTGAACATGACATTGCCTTCATCGAAGCTGGGATTTCAGAGCCTGAGGAGATGAAGCGTCATTGGCACGCAATCCGCCCCACGCTCGGCATTTTGACGCACATCGGAAATGCCCATGTCCAAAATTTCGACGATGTCAAAGCGCTCACACGTGAAAAAATTAGGCTTTTTAATGGCTGCCAATGGGTCGTGATGCCTGGTCAACTGGATGTGGCCAAACAAATGCTAATCGAACAGGATATTGAGGTCAAAACATGGGGCGAAGAAGAACATGATACGTTACGCGTAAAAAGCCAAGTGCACAGCCGCGGGCGAAGCGTTGCCATTGCTTGGAATGGATTGGAGTCCATTTGGCAATTGCCATTCACCGGGGAAGTCGGCTACAGAAATGCGATGACGGCAGCCCTATTTGCGTTGGAATGGGGCTTGGATGAAGTGCACATTCGCGAGAGTCTTCTTCATTTCCAAGACTTGGAGCATCGGATGCAACGGCTTCAAAAATCCGACGGATCGTGGTTGATTTCAGACGCCTACACAAATGATTGGGATGCCCTGCAATTGGCCGTTCAAGACCTGAATCGCCTTCCGGGTCAATTCAAAACTGCAGCGATCATTGGAGAAATCCCTGGCATGGACATCGAAGGTGCGCGGCAAGTCGTTTCATTCATCCGAAGCAATGAGATGGATTCCGTCTGGTTGATCGGACCCGCTTTTCAAAACTTGGCTGGGCCGGATGAAACAGCCTTACAAAGTGTAGAAGATGCCCTGGAGTTGCTGGCCTCAAACCCGATGGTTTTTCAAGGCAAAAACACCCTCATCAAAGGTGCAAGAGCAGCGCAATTCGAGCGATTGATCCCAGCTTTGATGCACCGCAGTCATTCGGTGCGATTGGAGTTGAATCTTTCGGCACTGGCGCAAAATCTCAGAGCAATTCGCACATTTGTTCGTGAACACGCCCGTCCAGCCACTGACTTGATTGCCGTCATCAAGGCCTCTGGTTACGGAACCAACGGTCCGGCGATTGCGCGGCAATTGAAATTCCATGGCGTGAGCATGCTTGCGGTGGCCTGCACCGAGGAAGGGGTAGAACTTCGTCAGCACGGCATCGTTTCAAGGATCATGGTGCTCAATCCTGAGCCTTCCACATTTGCATCGCTCCTACAATACCGCTTGGAGCCCTGCATCCACAGTTTGCAACAACACGGAGGTTTTGTGGAGGCATGGCGACAATGCGGAAATCAAAAGCCTTGGCCGATTCACATCAAAATTGACACCGGGATGCACCGCTTGGGGTTTGGCCATGAAGAGGTTTCCGTCCTGATCGCATTGCTTAAGGATCCCGTCACGCTGGTAAAAACGGTTTTTAGCCACTTGGCAAGTGCCGATCGGCCCGAACAAGATGATGCCACCAGAAGGCAAATCAAGCGCTTCGAATCCGTTGCTCACGCGCTGCGTGAAATCCAGCCCAACATCAAAACGCACCTTCTCAACTCATCAGGCCTGATCCGATTCCCTGAAAACAGTGGAGATTATGTGCGTGTTGGAATTGCTCTCTTTGGCGTGCAACCCGATGGCGCTCAAACACTCGAGTTGCAGCCGGTGGTTCGCTTTCACACCGTGGTCTCTTCGCTGCATGACATTCCCGCAGGCGAAGGTGTCGGTTATGGCTTAGAAGACGCCGCTGATCATCCGCGTCGCGTCGCAACATTGCCCTTGGGTTATGCCGATGGTTTTCCCCGCAACCTCTCCAATGGAAGGGGAAGCGTAGTGGTGCACGGTACGTTTGCTCCTGTAGTCGGAAAAGTCTGCATGGACATGGTCATGGTCGACGTCACGAACATTCCGCTCGCACAAGAAGGAGACGAGGTAGAAGTGTTTGGATCCGAACAACGCATCGAAGATTTCGCTGCAAACGCCGGAACCATCCCGTATGAAATTCTCACCCGAATCCCCAGCCGCGTGCAGCGAGAACAGCGGGGCGGTTGAGCCTTATACAGCCTCTTTCAATCGGTACTTATAAAGCATGCGATTGATCCACCAGTACATCACGGGTACGATGATCAACGTGAGGAACGTAGCGAAGGTGAGTCCATAAATAATGGCCCAACTCATCGGCTTCCAAAACACGTTGTTATCACCTCCAATGTAGATGTGAGGGTCATACTCAGTCACCAAGGTGACAAAGTCGATGTTCAAGCCGATAGCCAGCGGCAACAACCCGAGAATCGTTGTGATCGCCGTGAGCAAAACAGGCCGCAACCTTGTTCGACCGCCCTGGACAATGGATTCCTCCACTTCCGCAAATGCCAGATGATCACCAGTTCCCAACTCTTTTCGTTTGCGTTCCCGAATCAAATCGGTGTAGTCGATCAAAACAATGGCGTTGTTGACCACCACACCCGCCAGTGAAATGATTCCGATCATGGTCATGATGATGACAAAATCCATCTGGAAAATAACCAAGCCCAAAAGCACTCCAATCAAGCTAAAGAACACACTGAAACCAATGATAAATGGCGTGGTGATGGAGTTGAATTGTGCTACAATGATGAGAATGATGAGGAACAATGCCACCAACAAAGCCTGTGACAAGAATGCCAACTCTTTCGCCTGCTCTTCCTGTTGACCTGTGAAGGCAAATTCAACCCCACGAGGCGCATTGAATTCCTTCAATGATTCCTGCATTTCCAAAACAATTTCGTTGGCATTCGCTCCTTCCAAGACATTGGAGCTCAACGTGATCACACGGTCCAAATCTTTTCGTTTCACGCTGCTGAACGTCGTGCTTCGATCTGCAGTGGCCACCGCTGAAATTGGCACCTCCTTGATTTGGCCGTCGGAAGCGCTTCGAAAAATCACCTTTTGATTCATCAACGCATCGACGTTGTTTCGAGATGACTCTTCAAAACGAACGTTGATGGGGTAATCATCTTCCCCGTCTTTGAACGTACTTACCTCTCGTCCAAACAAAGCAGTTCGAATCGTATAGCCGATGTTTTGCGTGGACAGCCCATAGCGCCGGGCCTTTTCGCGATCGATGGTAATTGGCAGTTCCGGTTTGCGCTTGTCGACGTCAATTTTCAGTTCTTCCACTCCTTCAAAATCCAACTCGCGCAGGTATTGCCGCATAGAATTGGCCGTGACCAGCACGTCGTCGTAATCGTCACCGCGGATTTCGATGTTGATCGGTGGGCCTTGAGGCGGTCCGTCGGAGTTTTTCGTGACGATGATTTCTGCGTCAGGATAGCCCGACAAACGCTCGCGTACAGAGCGCAACACATCACGCGTGGACTGTCCTCTTCGCTCTTGGAACTTCACAAAATTCACAGCAATCCGCGCCTTGTGCGGGGTGTTCCCCAATGATGGCCCCTCCTGAGGATCGCTGGTTCCGTTGCCCACTTGGCCAATGATGGAATTGGCGATGTACGCCTCCATTTCACCGGTCTCTGGGTTGGGCCGTTGAAAGCGTTCCTCGTTCATCACTTCCAAGACCAGCGATTCAATTTCACGAGTGATCCGATTCGTTTCTTCAATGTCCGTTCCGATGGGCTTGGTGATGAAAATATTCAGGTACTGCGGCTCATTGCTCGGGAAAAACTCCACTTTGGGTGGAAACGCTCCAAGCAAAACAAAAGCTACCACCATCAAACCAGCTGTTCCAAAGAAGAACGTCCAAGGACGTCGACCAGCCAAAGCATAGCGCAGGAAACGCTCATAACCCTCTTCCAAGCGCGGCAGGAATCGGTTTTGAAAGAGCAACGTGCCTGGATTCAATACATAGGCATTTGTGATTGTCAGCAAACCTGCAATCATGAGGATGTTGCCAAATGCTGTTGCGCCCAATGCCAGGAAGATTCCACCAAATACAATCAATGAAATGGTCACTCGGTGAGCGCGCTTCTTGCTCACCCCATCCTCGCCAACACGCATGAAAGCGGCTGTGAGCACTGGGTTGATCACCAAAGCCACAAAAAGGGAAGAGCTCAAGACGATCATCAACGTGATCGGCAGGTATTTCATGAATTCACCAATGAGGCCCGGCCAAATCGCCAACGGTAAAAATGCAGCTAGCGTCGTCGCCGTTGAAGCAATGATTGGCCACGCCACTTCACCCACGCCTTGCTTCGCAGCAACGATGGATGATTTTCCCTCGTCCATCAAGCGGTAGATGTTCTCCACCACCACAATTCCGTTGTCCACCAGCATGCCCAAGGCCAGAACGAGCGAAAACAGAACCATTACATTGAACGTAATTCCCAACGCGCTCAGAATCATGAAAGACATAAACATTGAGAGGGGAATTGCAACACCCACAAACAATGCGTTGCGCAATCCGAGGAAAAACAACAAAACACCTACCACGAGTAGCACCCCAAAAATGATGGAGTTCTGCAACTCATCCACTTGGGTTCGAGTCTGATCCGACTGATCATTTGTGATGGATACTGTGAGATTCTCAGGCAAGTAGTCATCCTTGGCGTCCGCAATGATTCCATTGATTCCGTTTGACGCTGCAATGAGATTTTCACCTGCTCGCTTGATGATATCGAGGGACACCACCGGCTTCAAATACTCTCGTGCATAGCTGGTTTTTTCCTGCTCTACAAAATGCACACTTGCCACATCTCGGAGGTAAATAGGTGCGTTATTCTCGCTTTTGATGATGACGTTCTCAATGTCTTCCATGGATTCAAAATCCCCAACAACTTGCACCGAGCGTCGAAAGTTGTCGACGAGTAAATCTCCTCCTGAGATGGTGATGTTTTCCTGAGCAATCGCACCTGAAATGTCATTGAAACTCACCTGCATTGCTTCTGCACGCAAATAATCCACGACCACCTCGACTTCCTTGTCCATCACTCCGCGAATGTCCACCTTGGAAATCTCCGGAAGCTCTTCGATTTTCTCCTCGAGTGCTTCGGCGTAACGCTTCAATTCATCCAAACTGTAATCGCCTGAAAGATTGACATTCATGACCGGCAACAGCTCTGAAAAATTCAATGCAAATACATCGGGATCTGCCGGTAAATCATCGGGAAAGTCCGGATCTGCCTTTGCACGATCCACAGCATCTTTGACTTTCCGCAACGCTTCGTCAGATGTGACGTCGAATTCAAACTTGACATCCACAGCACTGTAGCCTTGAATGGAAGTAGAGGTAATCTCATCGACCCCTGTGATGGTTTTGATTTCCTTCTCAAGCGGACGGGTGATGAGCTTTTCAATGTTCGATGGGCTGTTTCCCGGGTAAGGTGTTCCGATGAACACTTCAGGGACAACAACCTCCGGAAAACTCTCTTTCGGTACCGTCAAGTAACTGTACAGCCCTGAAATGATGATGATGGCAACGAGCACAAATACCGTAGTGGCATTGTTCACGCTCCAAGTGCTCAGTCCGAACTCTCGTGCCTTTTGATTTTGCGATTGGTCCTCCATAAAATCAGTCCGTAATAAGGTTTACTTCTTGTCCTTCTACCACGCGGTTTGCACCTCGGGAAATCACATCATCTCCGAATGCAAGGCCCGAAGTGATGAGCAGGTTGTCACCAGAACCCATGCCCGATGCAATGAGTGTTTTTCGAACGATGCGCACATCGCCTTTACCTTCTGCCACAAAGACAAACTCGTCACCGTTGATGTCTTGCTGGACCAAGGCACTTGGCAAAACCATTGCGCTATCCAAACTAAGGTCCTGCAGCCAAACACTTGCATACATGTTCGGTAAGAATTTACTGTCTTCAGGCAACGGCAACGAAATCTCCAAGGTGCGGTTCGCCGGATTGATGAACTGACCCACCCGACCAACTTTGGTGCGAATGGAGTCGACTCCGCTTACAATGACTTCAGCGGACATTCCCTTTGACACTTTACCCGCGTAATGATCACTGACACTCGCTCGCACATACATGTCCTTCAAATCAACAATCCGAACCAATGGGGAACCAGGAACTGCAAATTCTCCAGTCTTTGCGAGGCATCGGTCGACAACCCCTGCAAAGGGAGCACGCATCACGGCCATCTCCATTTGTTCTTCCAATGTTTTCAATGATCCTTGCAACGATTCAAGCTGCGTCTTGGCTTGCAAAAATTCAATCTCTGAACCGATGCTCTGCTTCCACAAACGCTCCTGCCGCTCAAAAACAGCTTGCGCCAATTCAAGTTGAGTCTGCAATTCTGAAGCCGAACGTTCCATCACGTCCGTATTGACGCGAACCAAAGGTGTGCCCTCAGAGACCTGCTGACCTTCGCGCACCATCACCTCTTCAATGGCACCGCCAAATTCAGTCGTCAACAACGCGTTGCGATCTGTTTCAACGTTGCCCTGAACTGAAAATCGGTGGGTGAACGCTTGCGGTGCAATGTTCGATACTCCGACCTTGAACAAACTCGTTGCCTTTGCTGATTCGTTGGCTTCACTCGATTCTCCGGCTTCCGTTTCAGACGATCCACAACCGGCCAAGGTCAAAACCAAGATCATTGCGGGAATTCCCAATGCTGTTTTCATGCGCGCTGTATAAATGCTATTCATCGTTCTCTTCTTTCAATTTTTTCCGACCGTATTCAGTCAAATGCCGAAAGGGCTTTTTGCAGGTCAATTCGTGCGTTGAGCCAATCCAACGAAGTGGTTAGTTTTTGCAGTTTGGCCTCTAGCAATTGGTTTCTCGCATCGTTCATATCAAAGCTAGAAACCATGCCCTCCTTGTACCGCACTTCCGATTGCATGTAGATTTTTTCAGCCAAGCGCTCACCATTGGTCGCATTGTTGAGCAACGCCATCGCTTCGGAAAAGGAGGTGCGAGCATTGTCATACTCCATTGTCGCCGCCTGCGAAATCTGTGCCAATGCGATGCGCGCGCGTTCCTCCTTTATTTTCTTTTTCTCAACCTGCTGTCGGCCTCCGAAACTGGTCCAAACTGGCATGGAAAAATTCACCCCCCACAACTGCACCGGGTACCATTCACGGTCCTTTTGAAAGAAATCAAAAGCATCACGCTGCGCGTTGTTCTGATTGGTGTAAAACGCCGAAACTTGCGGCCAACCGCTCGCTTTTTGGCTTTTGACATCCAATCCCGCCAAGCCCAAGAAAAGCTCCTGCTCCTGCACGCCAGGGATTTCTGAGGCAACAAAATCGCGGCTCAGCCATTCCAATTCTTTTCCACTCGACATCAAATCATCCATTTCATCGGTCAACTCCAATTGAGCATCTGGCGCAACGCCCATCTGGAATCGCAACAACCCTTTCGACATCGAAATCTGTCCCTGCGAAGCCATCACCTGAGCTTCCAGGTCATTGATTGCCAAATCCATTTGGCTCACAGCAAGCTCATCTGCAAACCCCGCTTCATTCAAGGCAGCCACCTCATCGCGGGTGAATTGCACAAGCCGGAGCGCTTCATTTGCCAGAGCCAAACCTTCTCCTGCAGCCAACACAAAGTGATACGCTTCTGCGACCTGTTGCATCACTTCATCGGCCGTGCGCTGTTGTCCGCGTTCTCGGCTCGAAACCAACAACTGCGAAGCTTTCAATCCAAAAAGGTAAGACCCGCTGAAAATCAGCTGTGATGCCTGCACGCCGTAATTCGCTGTGTGGCTCTGCCCGAATTGAAATTCAGAAATCGCATTCGGATCAAAAGGCGGTGCATCGATGCCAACACCGGTCGCTTCTGCAACGCCGCCAAAAAAATCTGTGAGGTATGCCGGGAAACCAAAGACGTCTCCAGATGCAACTTGAATTGGAATGTCGATGTACTGGCTATAATCCGCAACGATATTCACCTGAGGCAATCCCGTTGCGAGCAGTTCCTTTACGTCGCGCTCAGACTTTTGCATGTCCAACGCTGCATACTGCACTGCAAAAGCCTTTTCAAGTGCAATTTTTTGTGCCTGTGCCAACGAAATGGAATATGATTCCTGTCCACGGGCATGGGGTAAAATCATCACAGCAATTGCAAAGGCCACAATGGCCGATCGCATGAAATTTCTATTCGTATTCATTGAAACAACTTTTCTTTTTCCAATTTGCTTTGGAGGTACTGCGCACCTTTTTCCGTCGAAATGGCTCGGATGTGATACAAGGAAGACTGCACATACAAATCTGACAAACTCAACTCCCCTTGAAATGTGCTGCGTTCCCCGCATTTTTGGACTTCGTATCCGATGGCCACAAGAAAACGCGCTGTCAAGACCGGATTGATGTCAAGGCGATACAGCTCTTCTGTTTGACCGCGCCTGATGTTGCGCTCCACAGTTCCGAGAATGATTTCGTCCTCTCGTTTTTTGATGGTCTCGAATGCAGTCCGGTGATACTTTTTCAAATCATGCAGCATGCTTGGGTGCATCTTGCTGATCACGGTATGCACAAAATCAATGATCGCCAATTCCGAGTCGATGGCATTTCCATTGTGATTTTCCGCCTCTGAAATCACTTGTTCCATCTGATCGCAATGCGCACTCATGCAACGTTGGATCAAATCGTCCTTGTCGGTAAAGTGGACATACAATGTCTTTTTCGAGACTCCGATCTCACTCGCTAGATCCGCCATATTGACTGAACGAATGCCCAAGCGCAGAAAAACATCCATGGCTTGCTGGAGCAATTGTTCTGATCTCTCAGCGCCTTGATGGGATGTGATTTGTGCCATTGCGGCGGCAAAGATACCTTCAATGCTCTCTGGAGGAAACGAAAATAACGTTAAAACGTTTCTTCCGTTTTTTTGCAAACACTCAAATGATATCCAACGGCCACGATGCGAGCAATCCCGACAATTCCTCTTTGCGAAATTTCGCTTTTTGCAGGGAATTCTCATTCGGATCGATGCGCCAATGCGCAGCCAACGTGAAATCCGCAGCCTTCAGGTTTGTTTGCTCAAAGAGCGCTCCTTTCAAATCCACTTCGTTGAAGCAGACTCCCTCCGCTCGAGCTTTTGTGAAATCCACATCTTGAGCATTGCACTTTTCAAATCGCACACGCCTCATGTCCAGCGCATGAAATGATGCCGCCGTGAGATTGCATCCAATCAGTTGAAAGGATAGGCCTAACGGATTGCAAAGCTCAAACTTGACGCCCAAGAGTTTACATCCCTCAAACCTCACTTCTTGAAAACCCAACCCCAAGGTTTTGGCATTGGAGAGGTCGCAATCATGGAAGGCGCAATCCTCGAACCGAGCACCTCGCAAATCACATCCTGCCCAATTCACATTGCGAAAGGTGCACGATTCGAAACGGCTGCCTTTCAAGCTCTGCCATTCTGTCTTTCCATCAAATTCAAGCGCATAAACATCCATTATTTGAGTGCTTCAGCAATGACATCGTCGGCTGCGTGCGCAGGAAGGGTCACTTTGAGAAGTGGTTCTTGATCCATCGCCCGCTGAATGGCCCATTCAGCCCCTTCATTTCGGGCCCAACTTCTTCGGGCAATCCCGTTGTTGACATCCCAATGAAGCATCGACGTCAAACGACGTTCAGCATCCGCACTTCCGTCGATCAGCATTCCAAATCCACCGTTGACGACTTCACCCCATCCGACTCCACCGCCGTTGTGCAGTGAAATCCATGTTGCACCTCGGAATGCGTCGCCAGCGAAGTTTTGGACGGCCATGTCAGCGGTAAAGGCAGAGCCATCGTAAATATTCGAAGTTTCTCTAAACGGCGAATCGGTGCCCGAAACATCGTGATGGTCGCGGCCCAAAATTACCGGTCCTGCCAAACGATCTGCTGCAATCGCATCATTGAATGCCTTGGCAATCTTCATGCGGCCCAATGCATCAGCGTAAAGAATCCGTGCCTGTGATCCCACCACCAATCGGTTGGCTTGCGCACCCTTAATCCAGCGGATGTTGTCGTCCATTTGCTGCTGAATTTCAGCTGGTGCCTCTTTCTTTAAATCTTCCAAAACTTCACACGCAATGCGATCCGTTAGCTCCAAATCTGCTGCTTCGCCACTTGCACATACCCATCGGAAGGGTCCGAAGCCGTAGTCAAAGCACATTGGACCCATGATGTCTTGGACGTAGCTCGGATACCGAAAGCCTGTCCCGTCCGTATTCATGATGTCCGCTCCTGATCGCGACGCCTCGAGCAAAAATGCATTTCCGTAATCGAAGAAATACGTGCCGCGAGCGGTGTGTTTGTTGACCGCATCAGCATGCCGTCGCAACGACTCTTTTACATGATCTGCAAAGGCATCCGGATCGCTGGCCATCATTTTGTTGGAGGCCTCAAACGAAAGTCCAGCAGGATAATAACCCCCGGCCCAAGGATTGTGCAACGAAGTTTGATCTGAACCCAAATCCACAAACAACTCCGCACGGTCAAACGCCTCCCAAACATCCACAACATTGCCCAAGTATGCATATGAAACTGCTTCCTTCGCTTCCACAGAAGCGCGCACTTGCAAGACCAATTCTTCAACGTCTTCAATGACGTGGTCCACCCATCCTTGCTCATGGCGTTTGTGTGCTGCGTCCGAATTCACTTCAGCGGTGACACTCACGACTCCGGCGATGTTTCCAGCTTTGGGTTGCGCTCCACTCATCCCGCCGAGTCCTGCCGTGACAAATAGCTTTCCGGCAGGACCTGAACCGGTTTTATCGTTCATGCGCACGGCATTCAAAACCGTGATTGTGGTGCCGTGAACAATGCCTTGAGGACCAATGTACATGTACGACCCCGCCGTCATTTGACCGTATTGAGAAACTCCCATCGCGTTCATTCGTTCCCAATCATCAGGCTTGGAGTAATTGGGAATGACCATTCCATTGGTCACCACTACACGCGGCGCATCCTTGTGCGATGGAAACAATCCCATCGGATGGCCACTGTACATGGCTAGCGTCTGCTCCTCGGTCATTTGACTGAGGTACTGCATGGTCAGACGGTACTGAGCCCAGTTTTGAAAAACTCCGCCGTTTCCGCCATAAGTGATCAATTCTTCCGGATGCTGAGCCACTGCAGGGTCCAAATTGTTTTGGATCATCAACATGATCGAAGCCGCTTGATCGCACTTCGCTGGATAAGCCGAAATAGGCCGAGCTTTAACCGGATGACTTGGTCGCAAACGGTACATGTAAATGCGTCCGTATTCCCTCAATTCTTGTGCGAATTCAGGCGCCAGTAAAGCATGTGTCTCCGCTGGAAAGTATCGCAGCGCATTGCGCAACGCTAGTTCCTTCTCCGCAGGTGACAAAATATCTTTTCGAACCGGTGCATGGCTCACATCTTCAGAGCGTGGAAATGCAGCCGGTAAATCTGCCGGAATGCCTCCTAAAATCTCTCTTTGAAACGCCCTCAGTTCGTCGGTATTCATGAAAGTGGTCATGGTTTTCGAATTTTTCCAGTTCGGCGATCGTACCCGTATGGACAATGCTTGCAGCCGCTCTGACAACAATGACCACGCTTCAGGTGATATTGTTCCGTAAAGACAATGAAGCCTTCTGGGCTGTAATAAAAATCTTCCGGGTCCAAATCGCTCTGCATGTTGCAAATTTACCACCTATGAAACCGCCGTCCCATACGTCACCGCTTTCTTCCAGTTTTTCACCCCCTCAACCGAGGACCGAGCAGGTCGATTGGTCGCCAGCCATTGCAGCAGGCATTGATTTTTATGTCCGGCGTTTGGATTCCATTCCGAGTCCGGCTCCTGGCAACAAGGCCTGGAAATTGCAATTCCACGTGGAGCGCGCAATGCGCATGCACCAACCGGCCATGCTCACATTTGGCGGAGCCTGGTCCAATCACTTGCACGCCACGGCAGCAACAGGACATGCCCTAGGGATTCGAACGATTGGAGTGGTGCGAGCTGAGCCAAGCGAACTCGAAAACCTCACTCCTACGCTCCAAGATTGCACGGACTGGGGAATGGAGTTGGTGCCTGTATCGCGCGCTGAGTACCGCGAGAAACACTTGCCTTTTTTCAAAGCTTGGCTACGAGATCGCTTCGGGAATCCGTGGATTGTTCCAGAGGGAGCAGGCGATGCGCTCGGGACCATGGGGTGCCAAAGTTTGATCACTTCCGACGACCTAGAACGACCTTGGGACGCCATCATTGTGAGCGCAGGAACGGGCACAACAGCCGCGGGACTTGCGATCGGTTTGCGTGGCGTATCGCACCTTTTTATTGGAAACGCACTCAAAGGAGTCGATATGAGCGATGCCGTCCAGAAGCACATTGAAAGCGCGTTGATGGACGCACAATGGGCCGCTGAAATCATGGAAAACGTGACTTCATGGAACGATGCACATCAAGGCGGATTTGGCAAGATCACACCCATCGTCGAAGAATTCATGCAACAGTTTCATACGGAGACAGGTGTGGAATTGGATGGGATTTACACCGCCAAAACCTTGATCAAGCTGCAATCAGTTCTCAGTGTTCCATCTGAACTTCGTTCAGAAAAACTTCAGCGCAAATCCCGGGTATTGTTCATACACTCCGGTGGAATTCAGGGAAACCGATCAATGGCATTCACAGCGGATAAAAATGCAGGTTCTCGCCCACTTTCATGATGCGGCGGACACTACATTTGCAAAGCACCAAAGCGCCAAAACTGCCCCTTGCATGAGCGATTTTCTCCAACACGAATGTGGCATTGCAATGCTTCGGCTCAAGAAGCCATTGCAGCATTACATTGACAAGTACGGCACTGCTTTTTATGGCCTCAACAAGATGTACTTGCTGATGGAAAAGCAACATAATCGGGGACAAGACGGCGCTGGTCTGGCCAACATCAAAATGGATGTCCCGCCAGGAAAACGATACATTTCTCGCATTCGATCGGTGGATTCACGGCCCATTCAAGATGTATTTAGCCGAATCATGCCCCGCTTTGAAGGTCTCGAAAAATCGCAATTGGAAGACGCAGCGTTTCTTCAGCGCGAAAAAGCATTCACAGGAGAGTTGTTCCTTGCACATCTGCGGTATGGCACATATGGCAAAAACGAAGTGGAAAATTGCCATCCTTTTTTGCGTCAAAACAACTGGCGGACCCGGAATCTCGTCGTTGCGGGCAACTTCAATATGACGAACACCGATGAGCTTTTCGATAAGCTCGTACGTTTGGGCCAACATCCCAAAGAACAGGCGGATACGGTTACAATATTGGAGCGAATCGGTCATTTCCTCGATGTGGAAAATCAGCGAATATTCGATTCTCTGAAAGATGAAGGGCTCGAGCACACTGAAATTTCAAAGCTCATCGCCGAAAAACTGGAAATACCCACCATCCTAAAACACGCGGCAAACTCATTGGATGGAGGTTATGTCATGTGTGGCTTGGTAGGACACGGAGATGCCTTTGTGATGAGAGATCCCAATGGCATTCGCCCTGCTTTTTGGTTCGAAGACGACGAAGTGGTAGTGGTTGCAAGTGAGCGGCCAGTGATTCAAACTGCCTTCAATATTTCCGCCGACCGCGTCCAAGAAGTGAAACCTGGCCACGCCCTGATCATAAAACGAAACGGAGAGGTAAGCATGCCCGAGGTGAAAACTCCGGGAATTCGGTCCGCGTGCAGTTTTGAGCGCATTTACTTTAGCCGTGGCAACGACAAGGACATCTACACCGAACGGAAAGAACTCGGACGGAACATGGTTCCGCAAATCCTTGAAGCAGTAGAGCACGATTTGGACAACACGGTCACCAGCTTCATTCCCAATACCGCTGAAGTCTGTTTCTATGGTTTGATCAAGGGCCTTGAGGATTACCTCAACCAAGCAAAGATTTCAAGAATCTTAGGGCTCGGTGAAAACGCCCAACCAGATGAAGTGCGTGCCATCTTGGACGAACGCGCCCGGATTGAAAAAATCGCCATCAAAGATGCCAAGCTTCGAACCTTCATCACAGAAGATGCGGGACGCGATGACTTGGTCGCACACGTCTATGACATTGCATACGGCACTGTTCGAAAAGGCGAAGACAACCTCGTCGTGATTGACGACAGCATCGTGCGAGGCACCACCTTAAAGAAATCCATCTTGCGAATTCTCGATCGGCTCGAGCCTAAGCGCATTGTGGTGGCATCGAGTGCGCCGCAAATTCGTTACCCCGATTGCTACGGAATTGACATGGCAAAAATGGGGGATTTCATTGCGTTCCAAGCGGCAATCAGCCTGCTCAAGAAACGCGGAATGAAAAACGTCATCGACGAAACTTACGCTGCTTGTAAAAAAGAACTCGAGCTTCCAAAGGAACAAAACGTTAACCGTGTCAAAGCCATCTATGAACCATTCAGTGCTGACGAGTTAAGCCAGGAAATTTCATTGCTCCTCACCCCCAAAGGAATGAATGCAGAAGTGAAAATCGTTTTCCAAACAATCGAAGGTTTGCACGCATCATGCCCTGATCACACAGGTGACTGGTACTTCACCGGCAATTTCCCGACACCGGGAGGCAACAAGGTCGTCAACCGCGCATACGTCTACTACGTCGAGGGCCGGAAAGAACGAGCTTATTGAGGAGGAAAACAGGCGATCAACGCTGGATCACCAGGCGCTGTGCTTTCGTGCTTTCGCCCAGATGCACCATGTACACACCTTCGGGCAAATGGCTCACGTCAAGGCGACTCACTTGAATGCCCGGGTGAATCAACTCTCGCAACATTTCACGACCATCCAATCCGTACACAACACATTCAGCGGGCATTTGAAAATTGCCGCGCGCTATCGTAAGCTGGGCAATTGCAGGATTGGGCATCATCGACCAACTTGGAGCATGAACAATCGTTTCAATGCCCACCGTGTAAGACTCCATCCAAACGGAAAATGAACCCTCCTGTGTGATGGGCTCGCCACCTGTCGTTGTGTCAAATGTGGTTTGGGTAAGGTTCGCAAAAGCGAGAAGTGGATAGTCCTCCGCAAACCAATAATCTCCCTCCGTGAAAATCTCGTAAGTCCCGAGGAATGTAGAGTCTCTCAAATATTCACTCACTGAGATGCGATAAGCATCTTCCAAAACCTGTCCCCCCGGCAGTGTCAAGGACCCCTGAGCCACACAGTTCGTAGAAATCGTACCCGAACGCTCAAATGTGATTCCCGCCGCTCCAAACGTCGCGGCAAAAGTGTCTTCCCAACTGTCATCCAAATTGAATGGCAACGGGAAATATTCCTCCGGGTCCGTGTAAGCAACAATCAACTGATTCTCAAACCCTCCCAAGAATTGATATGCGCCATCGTATGCGTAATAGGTGGTCGCGTTTCCCGCCTCAAGGCCAATCTCTGCATTCGCGAATGATTTGCCAAAACTGGTGCTGTCTGTGCTCACAAAGTTTGCCGACGATGACTGCAACGTAGTCGTACCCGAAAAGTCCCAGACCTGCCCGGTCGTTCCTACATCCTCTGGTATCGTTAAATACTCACCAACCCCCTGGGTGAAAAACTCGCCCGGTTCAGGAGTGGACAATTGCAACTGCGCACTCAGTGTCGTTGAAACAAGCGTTACCACGCAGAGAAGTAGGGCATTTTTCATTCCGGTTAATTTGCGTCAAAGCTAGGTTAAGTAAGAGACATGTATTAAGCTTGAATGACTGCTGAAGCACGAGTAACGGTGTTCGGTCACTCAGCGGCAACTTCCTCAAACCGTGTAGCAGTGAGATGATCAACCGTACAGTTTTTATTGCTCATGCAACCTTAAGGACAGAGTCTATCAAGCGAAACGAACGCAGATTCAACGTTGGATTACCAAGCGCTGGACTTGCTGATTTTTTCCCAACTGAACCATAAACACGCCCGCTGCGAGTTGGCTCACGTCCAGTCGACTCATTTGCATGCCAGGGCGAATCATCTGTCGCATCATTTCACGGCCATCCAGTCCGTAAACAACGCATTCCACAGGCGATTGGAAATTGCCCCGCAAAATGGTCACTTCATCTCTCGCAGGGTTGGGCATTATCGACCAACTTGGAACTTGATCAACCGTCTCAAGTCCCACAGTGTATGACTCCATCCAAACGGAAAATGAACTCTCCTCTACAATGGGTTCGCCCCCAACAGTCGTGTCAAACGTGGTTTGGGAAACATTTCCGAAAACCGGTCGAGGATAATCCTCCACAAACCAATAGTCTGCTTCCGCAAAAACTTCGTACGTACCCAAGAAAGTGGAATCCATCCAATATTCGATCATGTTGACGCGGTAAGCGTCTTCAAAAACTTGGCCTCCAGGCACTGTCACTGATCCTTGAGCCAAACAACTCGAAGACACCGTGCCTTCCCGTTCAAATGTGATCCCTGCCGCACCAAATGTAGAAGCAAATGTATCTTCCCAGTTATCACCTACGTTAAATGGCAGCGGGAAATATTCCTCTGGATCTGTGAACGAAATAACCAATTGGTTCTCCACTTCTCCGAAGTATCGAAACGCATCATCGTACGAATAATAAAACTTACTATCTCCCAACTCAAGAGCAATTTCTGCATTCGCAAACGACTCACCAAAATCTATGCTGTCCACATTTAAAAAGCCAAAAGAGGCTGACTGCGATACAGCGATTCCCGAAAAGTCCCATGCCTGTCCCGTCGTTCCCACATCCTCTGGTATCGTTATGTAACCACCAAGACCGACCGTGGTAAATTCCCCGGGCTCGGGAGTGGATAATTGCAGCTGTGCATTGAATGTCGTTGACAAAAGGGCTGCTGTGCAGAGAAGAAGGGCGTTTTTCATTCAGGTTAATTTTGCGACAAAGCTAGGTTAAACCAACGCCCAAAAAGATTGCTTGCTCCTTGAGCAAGGATCTGAAACCAAAAAACGCCTCCCAGAGAGAGGCGTTTTCTTGCAAGTTTCCTTGCTATCTGTACCCGGAGTGGGAATCGAACCCACACTCCTTTCGGAACACGAGTTTGAGTCGTGCGCGTCTACCAGTTCCGCCATTCGGGCAAATGGGGACAACAAAAGTAATCTAGAGTAGGTGGTTTCTAGCCTATTCACCACACTTTTCCCAGAGGGCAACTTCTGGGTACGAAATTTTCATTGCGGAGGCTGACATTTTGGAGAGTTCTGCGTCTCTTTTTTCAAGCCATACTTTTCGTGCCTTTAAGTCTTGGTGTGTTGCGCTACCGGGGATGTGACGGCATTTTAAGGTGCGCTCCCAGCTTTTAAAAACCGAGGTAAGTCCATCCTTTGCGAGGTGCGAAAGCCGGAGTGTCATTTCCGAATCGCCAGACCGTCTCATGGGTAGGAATCCGCCCGCGCGTTCCCATGCAAATCGCGAATGGAGGGTCGGACAGTGCCCGAAATATGCGTGAAGGGGTTGTTTCAGGTTCACATCGTAGCGTTGTAAAAAAGGGCGTACGGAACCTTCTCGGCCTTGAAAAACAGAGAGCACATGCTCAAACCAGTTCGGCTCAGCGACGTCATCGGGGTCGATGAAAGTGACGTGCGTCCAGTCTGGGCTGGCTACTGAAATCCCTGTGTTGCGCGCGACATATGCGCCAGAATTTTCTTTCAGTTGAATCGCTTGGATGCGGGGGTCGCGCAATGTTTGGTCTTCGACTGATTGAATGGCGCCCGCCTCGGTGCTGCGATCATCAACGATCACAAGCTCCCAATTTATGTGGGTTGAGCTGATAATGCTCGAGACGCAGTCTGGGAGGAAACGGGTGTGGTTGAAGTGGGCACACACGACGAGGACCTTCATTTTTGAGCGCTCCGCTTCGGAGAGGATTGAAGACGCTGCATGGGTTCTTTTGAGGGATCGCGCTTCTCGTGCGTAAAGAATGGATTGAACTGCCGTAGAGATTCCTTTTTTTCTAAGCCAAATTACCAAGGGCACACGTAGCGACTCGGGGAGGATTTTGCTTAAAAGTGAGACCTTCATGCGTTCGCACTCGCGGTTGATGGATATCCTTGGCGCTCCGAATAAGCCCTGATTTCAGAGGTGAGGGCCGAGTCGATACCGTTGAGGTCTTCCCAACTCAGAGGCGCCGATCTGTTCGTGTGCTTAAATCGCCTCCACTGCGTCACCGGTCCCACCTTGGGGTTGAAAATCGCATTCGACGTGCGAGAAGATCCTGTATTTGCGCCGTGCTTGGCTCTGTCATAGGCAGATTTCCAGTCTTCGACACTTACCCCCCACCCCAATGCCTCCAAAATCTCCGGCGCACCGTTTTGTAGATCTTCCAGACGCCAGACAAATTGCGCCTTCTCTCCTGCCCGTTCGTTCCAATCCAGCCAATGTCGCATCGCGCGATGCATAATCTTGCGGGGCATTTTTTCAATTGCCGGTGAATTTTCGGAAATAAAACGCCAGCTCGATCGGTTGAACGTCGTCAATGAACCGATCGCTTTCAAGGGGTTGCGCAGTTGGTGTCCCACAATAAAATCCGAATCTAATTGTCCGCCCCCTGGCCCATACACCGCATCGTTGCAGTCGGCCACCAAACACCACGATGCGATTCCGTCGGCGCCGAATTGTTCATGCTGAACATCATGCCCCAATTCATGCAAGACCGCGGCAAAAAAATTCGTTCCTGACCGCCCTGTTCCGAGTACCGCAATTTTCTTTTTCACCCTGAATAAATTATGCTGAGAGTTTAATTCTGAATGTCGTGCCCACCCCTACTTCCGATTTAAGTAGCGTGATGCGGCCTCCGTGGTAGTCCTCTACGATTCGTTTTACGAGAGAAAGTCCCAGGCCCCACCCTCTGTTTTTTGTTGTAAAACCCGGAGAGAAAACATCTCTCATGTCAGCACGAGAAATGCCTTTCCCGGAGTCTTCAATGTCAATAATAACATCATCTCCCGATTGAGAAACCACAACGTTAATGACGCCGACCCCCTCCATCGCGTCTACTGCGTTTCGGATGAGATTCTCCAGAACCCAGCTAAATAAAGCCGGGTTAAATAACGCAATTATCATTTCTTGATCCTTCTCCACGCCAAATAGATTGAGCGCCACTTTCTTACTTATGCGCGGCTTCATATAACCCAAAGTCTGTGTGACCGAAAGGCCCAAGTCGCCGGGTTCTAGTTTCGGTTGTGATCCGATTTTACTAAACCTGTCCGTGACGGTGTGGAGGCGTTTAACATCTTTGTCCATTTCGACAAGCATGGTTTGGTCTACCTCCTTTGCATCCTTAAGAAGGTCCACCCAAGCCATAAGTGAACTTATGGGGGTGCCGAGCTGATGTGCTGTTTCTTTTGCCATACCCACCCAAACCCGGTTCTGTTCTGCCCGCTTAGAGCTGCTGAAAACGAGATAGGCTGTCAAGAGAAATGCCGCGATGAGAATAAGCTGTATGATCGGATAGTACTGCATCGAAGTCAGGACTACGCTGTCCTCAAAAAAGATAAAGCGACTGCCCTCATTGGGAATATTTACTTTAATAGGTTCATTTGCTGACGACATTTTAGAGAGCCGAGCGCTGAGGATTTCGGGAGAATCTAGGACCGATTGAGGAATTCCCTTTGAGTTCAAGACCACCGTCTTGGTTGCGTCCGTCATGATAACAGGCACGGAGGCGCTGTTGAGAATCGTCTCTGAAACGAAGGAAGAAATAAGCTCTGCCATGGCCGTTTTCAGTTCCTTTAACCGGAGGCTTTCATCATAATAAATTGTTTGGCCTACCTCTGCAAAGTAAATGGGGTCAAACCTGGAGGACATCTTGGTTCGCAGGCTATCGTAATTAGAAATTGACGGGTCGAGGTTGATGTCGTAGAGTTTATTGCCTGCGTCATCATAAATAAGCACTGGAACGGTCTTGTTCGACCACAGATAATCTGTGACGAACGTCAAATCCATTCCTGAGGGAGGGCTGTCGATGATTCGATATGCATCTGCCAATCGATCGGCTTTTTTTCTCTCATCCGCCTCAAGCTCTTTGAATAAAATCTCTGTATATGCCACCAAATTGCTCCTTTGCAGAATGGCTTCAGACCACACCTTGACCTTGGCCCGTTCTTCTACCCTGACGCGTTGTGTCAGAGAGCTGGCGTACCAAAGCGTCGCACCTACGATCACCGCCGCCGAAGCCAGTAAGGCGGTTTTCCATCGTGATTTTATTACTCTCGTTTGCATGCTGACCTTTTCTTAATCGTATGCCGCGCAATGCTTTGCACGTTTTGACCCCCTATCGCATGCACTAAATGCAAGGGTGACCTCGTGGGAACTTGCGGCGGCAATTCGAATGTCAGACAACCCGAAATCGTACGCGTACCCCACTGTGACATATTCGAGTACCGCGAGCTGGAGGTGTGCAATTAATGCGGACTGATTTCTATAACCTACTCCCACAGATAGCATGTTGTTGTACGCTACGCTACAGGTCACATCAAGTGAGGGAGCTAAACCCGAGACAACGCGCATACTCGCTGAAGGTCTGAAAACAAACCGGCCATCAAGGTCAATTGAGGTCCCTGCGGTCGTGACAACATGTCGAGATGTTTGGGTTCCTAGCGTCATGTCTGACAGCTCTGCACCCGTTGCATTAATCATGGTAATGCCCAAGTAGCTCCGTGCGTCTTCATACCAAAGCCCTGCATCGATTGTGGGAAATAAGAATTGTGTTGCGCCAGAAACCGCTGGGTCATTTGCAACCTCGATGTCTGGAAAATCCAATCGGCCAGTACTAAGTCGGTGCTGCACAACCCCCAAGGAAAGCCCAGCGCTTAACCTTCCTCCATTTGTAAGTTGAATTTTATAGGCATAGCCAAGTGACAGGGAGGTTGTTCCCCATGGGCCTGCCTCGTCCGTTTCTATCCGTCCGCCTACCCCGTGTATGCTCCTCTCCGATTCCCCAATGCGACCTGAAAGACTCGCAAAAGAATACGTTGGCGCGCCTTCAAACCCAGACCATTGGCTCCGAAAACCCATACGCATATCAAGACAAGGCTTATTTCCTGCTGCCGCAACATGGTCTTGAAATTGAGACAAAATATAATTTGAGCGTACGGGGATTTGTTGGGCGGTTGCTGCGACGGTTGTCAGCACTGTCAGCGAGAGAAAAAGGAGGATGTGTCTCATCGTATTACCGCAACATTTCCCGTGATTGGATCCAATTCCACGCCCGGTTCATTTAATTCAATAACGTAGTAATATGTTCCTGCTGGAACCTGGGTTGAACGCCTCTTTCCGTTCCAGGCCTGAGGATACGCGATGCTTCTAAAGACTTCTTGACCCCATCTGTCGTAGAGTGTAAGCTTGGATCGGGTATAGGAGGATAAACCTGTGATCTTCCAGTAATCATTAATGCCATCGTCGTTTGGAGAAAAGGCATTGGGAACATCTATGTCGGTCCCCACCACCACTAAGACTTGGTCTGTGTATTCGCATTGCTCAACGAAACCTGTCACTTGATAAGATGTGGTGGTATTGGGCGTTGCGACTACGGAGTACGCTGTGGGATTGTCCACTGTTTCGCCTGGAGACCAAACATATCCCAACCCCCCATCGCCTCCAAGTACCTCAAGCGTTGTAGATTCCAGATAGTCAATGTTGGCTGGACAACAAGCCTCTATCGAAAGCGGCTCCCCATACGCTTCAATCACAAAACCACATGTTGAGGGAAACGACTCAGCGTCAATTGACACTAAAATTAAATAGTCCGTGTTTACAAACAGATCTGATGTCGTAAACGTAAAGTCTTCTGACGAACCTTCACAATTCGAAACGGCAGTATACAGAGAAGTGTTACATGGATCTAAAACATTTGGCTCCACAACTATTGCGCTCAGAAACGTGCCCGCACACGCTACGCCACTCATAGAAATCGTGACACCTTCATTGCTGTTTAGGTAGGTCGTGTGAAAACCTATCGCGGTCATAAAGCTTCCGGTAACACAAGAATCGATGTCCAGTCCCGTGAAGTCCACGTCGGTAAAGTCCACAATGGTCGTCGGCTCGTCGCCGCATATCTCTATCGGGTTGTCACAGGTTTGGGCTGAAAGCGTGCCCGGTAAATGTGCAACAGAAAGCGCACAAAGAAGTGCGACAGCAGTCAATTTATACATACTCCTCAACGGAATTGTTCGCTTATTTAGCATACCCGAAAGTTATGAAATCATTTAGGCCTCAAAAGCGACCAGTAACTCTCCTTTTTCAACAGCCATTCCTGGCTTAGCGGGGACATCTTCTATGACTCCCTCCACGGCAGATTTGATGACATTCTCCATCTTCATCGCCTCTAGAACCAGCAACGCATCTCCAGGTTTCACGGTTTGTCCCGGGGAAACCTTGACGCTCAGCACCTTTCCTGGCATGGGTGCACACAGTTGTAATTCTGCTTTTGTGTCTCCCGAAAACATGCCCATTTTATCTAACAGCAGGGCTCTTTCGTTGAGTATTTTGACTTCTCGCTCTATTCCTGCAACTCTCACTGTCATGTTGCCCAGAGCGTCGGGGCCGTCAACCGCTTCTACTTGATAGCTCTTCCCTTGAAGCGTTACTCGAAACGTCCCTTCCGACAAACGCGTCCACTCCCAAAGTGGGGGTGTTTGTGTAGATACTTCTAACGTTTTATTTTCCCAACGAATTTCCATAGCCATAATGCGAAGATAACCCTGTTCACACCGACCTTGCACACATGTCAGGAATCTACGTTCACGTTCCGTTTTGTCGCACAGCTTGTCACTACTGTGATTTTCACTTTTCTACATCTCTCTTAAAAGTGGATTCCTATGTAGAAGCCCTGCTCAAAGACGTTGAATTAAGGTCCAAAAACCCAGATTGGAGCAATCTGGAATACCAAACACTCTATTTTGGAGGAGGAACACCGTCTGTTCTTTCGAGTGACGCTTTAAAAACAGTTGTGTCAGCCATTTCTGCGTCTTTTAAAACCAACGCTTTTCTTGAAACGACAATCGAAGTCAACCCCGAGGATGTCACGCGGCAAGCTTTAGAGGGTTGGAGAAATGCTGGCTTCAATCGGTTAAGTATAGGCGTGCAGTCTTTCTGCGACGCTCAACTCAAGTGGATGAACAGAAAGCACAGTGGCAAAGAAGCGTTAGCAGCTGTCGCGCTTGCCCAGGCCGCTGGTTTTAAACGAATTTCTATAGATCTCATATACGGACTTCCTCAATTTGACTTGGCGTGGGAACAAACCGTGGATGCCGCGCTCGGACTTCCGATTGATCATATTAGCTGCTATGCGCTTACAATAGAGCCGCGTACTGTGTTGGGGAGTCGTGTCGCCAAAGGGCTCGAAACAGAGATGCCTGACGAAAGGGTCGAGAAAGATTACAGATATATATGTGACGCTGCCAATTCTGCGGGATTCGATCACTATGAAGTCTCAAATTGGGCGCGTGGGAAAACTGGGAGGGCCATCCATAACACAGGATACTGGTCTGGAGAGCCCTATTTGGGTCTCGGTGCTGGGGCACACGGATTTATTGGAAACAAAAGATATGCCGTGGTCTCAAATAACCCCAAATATATCTCTGCATTAAACGCGGAGGAGCTTCCAGTTACTGAGGAGTTTCT
>OCVR010000343.1_pt1 | contig 39178 bp, 66 predicted proteins | sample 1539091 | NCBI WGS metagenome assembly OCVR01 (sample SAMEA3355530, study PRJEB22509) | marine metagenome | biome: marine; feature: coastal ocean; material: water | place: USA | collected 2010-08-07 | depth 16 m | reverse complement strand
ATAATCTTGTAGCCGCTGCTGTAAAATTGTGGGTCGGCATAGATATTTTCACCGTGAGGTGACCGTGTAGCCTTGAATGCCAAATATACAGTAGTACGCTGGCATTTAAAAGTAAACATTGTAATTAACACTTTTTTGTTGTAACATTAAACAACATTTAGCACACACAGGAACCCCCATGAAAAAATATCATTTACTTGCAGGCGCAGCGATAACCGCTATTCTCGCCATGCCGGCAGCCTCTTCGCAAGACGACACCGGAAGTATGCTTAAAAAGAAAGCCAGACTGCCCCGTGACATGCAAATAAAACAGTTGATTGCCAGCACTGCACAAGATAATGCGAACGGAAACGGATATGAGCCTGCACCATTCATCTGGGGTGCAGACAGAGCACCATTGCCAATGCGCTTCATTGATGCAAGCCTGCACGAAGATCAGCAAACCGTGAAAATCCAGACAGCCGGGAGAAAACAGTGATGTCGGTTATCAAGTTTGAGGAACACCCTGAAATAAAGATGCGCCATGCGCTGATGTTCATGTCTGAAGCGTTCAGTATTGCTGAAACATCACACGCTAAAGACTTAAAGGTCGGGGCAGTGTTGGTGAAGACACTGGGTGACGGTACGCACCGCGTTATTTCCGACGGTTACAATGGTACGGAGCCCGGCGAGGATAATTGCTGCGAAAACCCGGACGGGACAACCAAAGAGGGTGTGCTGCACGCGGAGCGGAACGTGTTCAGAAAGCTGCTGAAATCAAACGAAAACAGCATGGGGAGCGTACTGTTTGTAACCCGCAGCCCTTGCAACGGCTGTGTGGAATACATTATCGATGCCGGCGTGACGCATGTGTATTTTTGCGAGCGGCACAAAGATGATAAGCCTCTGCTGCGTTTGTTGTCCAAAAATGTTGCACTTTGCCAGATTGATAAGCAGGCCATGCGTGACCGGTTCCTGTCGATTGCCAATCGTATTCAACAAGATAAGTTTAATGAGGAAACCGTATGAAAACATGGTTAACGGGTTTGGTTCTGGGGATCACAATGTTGTCTGCGGGCGTAGCTGCGGATACCGGAAACGTCAGCAATCGCTGCTCTGGTGAAACGCGCATTGGCGGTTATGGATCCGCGGCATTTGAAGGCGTCGAATACCAGTGTTTAGAGCAGGTCGAGCACGTTGGAATTGTGATTAACAAAATACCCGGAGAGTTGACGTCGTACCTGGCCACCGCCTTAAGCGAAGGTGTGTCCTATCACGACAGTGTGATTTCTCATCCGAAAGTGGAGACAATCTACGTTGGCGGAAAGTTTTTAAACGCGGAGAGAACGCTGGGCTCTCATTTCGATACTTGGGCGATGCGCTACACCGGCGCGCTGGAGCGTACTGAGATAATCAGAGGCGAGCTGATGTCCGGGGAGATGAAAGCGGAAGACTTTTTTCGCAGAGTGACAGAAGAAGCCGAAAAATTATCTTACAGCTATGTTTTTTACGCAATTATCAATTACGAAGAAAGCCAGAGAAAATCATAGCGAATCATCGCAAAAAGGTGCACTGATGAAGCCCGGTAACTACCGGGCTTTTTTGTTTGCCAACAGCGTATTTTTTTCGTACTATTGTTCTGTACACGGAGTTTACCCATTCTAAGGAAAGGAATATGGCACACATCGCATGTCTGAAAGGACACTATAAGCACAAAGCGTTCTCTTTACCACTTCGCAGTCTCTTTGGCTCAGTCTACAACCTGGGTTTTGTCTGCAAATTCATCGCGGCCACGGGTGGCGCAACCCTCTTATCACTGCTGGTACTGTCTGCTGCCCTGGGTGTAAGTAAAGCCGCTTCCATGTTTGCGGTTACTATGGTGGGTTTTGGCATGGTGTTATTGTACCTGTCAATTGCTGCTGGCCAGGAAGAGGGTGTGGAAGATCTTAACAAGGCGGTTAACAAGGGGACTTCTGAACAGGTTGTAGACAAGTTGGTATCCTCGAAGCTACAAACTGCCGAATACGGTTGGGTGGGTCTGCTGGGCAGCCTCCTTTTGTGCTTCTCTGGCCTTTACATGATGTTTGATGTCAGCCAGATTGCCGGCGCAACGTCATTGGCTGGTGCGCTGGCCGGTTTTCGTTTTTGCTGGAAAGAGTGGCGTTCTGCGGTACATATTGTTGATGCGAAAGATGTCGTAATTTCAATTGAAGAAGCCCCGGAAGGTTACGCTATGTTTTTCGGCGATAAGGATGCGATAATGGTGATGGATCCGGAAGAGATGAAGGAACACATCAACAACTTCGGTCGCCGCGGGGAAGGTAAAATGGATATGGTAGATTCATGGTTACGCAAACAGCGCCTGGTTGCCGAGGGTAAGGTTGATGAAGCCATGGCTCTTTCGCCTGCCACTGATTGTACCACGGCGGATAAAGATGCAGACAAGTCCGCCTGAATCACAACAAACAATAAAAGCCCGCAGTAAGCGGGCTTTTTTGTGGAATGGTCGCAGTTTTCTGTTGATTTAACAAATAAGTCACACACAAAAACATTTTTACTCTCTGCCGGTGATACCATCATTAAAACACCTACAGAGAAGTATTATGGAAAATGTTGCACGTTCTCTGACTGCCATTGCGCAGCCAACTGTATTTAATCTCACCGAATCGGTTGCCGTGGCTGTGTTTCACAGTTGGTGTACTGAAGCCGAAACCGCTTTTTCACAAATGCTCCCCGTTTATCAGTCGTCCATACCTCAGGATGAACAGCAAACGCCAGAGGAACTGCGCAGGCAGCTCGAAGATGGCGTGGCGAGCCTTTATGTATGGTATGACAACCATGCGCCTTATCAGGCCGCAGGTGGCGCGATAGTGGTTCGCCTCAACAGCGGCATAAAAGCGCTTACTCACTTTTTTAATGCAGCGACGGTGCGCGGCCAAGGCGTCGGTAAAGCGTTTTTGTCATGGCTTGCTGCCGATATGGCAAACTCAAACTGCTGGCTGGTGCTGGAGATAGATGCCGCCGGAGAGGCAGGGATCGCTGAAGATGAAAGGTTGACGCGTGAGCATCGCCAGGCGCTGTACCGTGAAGCGGGCGCACGCGAGATAACCGGTGTGCCTTGCCACTTGCCTCTGGATAATGCAAAAGGCACGGCGGAAAAGGTGCTGATGTTGTTTGCGCCTGACACTGTCCAGTATTTACCGGAAGGTAAAGTGACTGCGATGGTGTCACAGTTGTTTCACGTCGCGTATGGCAAAGAGCCAAGTCATCCTGATTTTCCCGCGGTACTGCGGATCCCCGTCGGTCATCACATGCTGGTGTAGTAGCCGGCGTCAGGACACAAAAAAGCCCGCTCAATGCGGGCTTTTCGTTATAGGGAGCGTCGCCCCGGAGTTCACACACACACAGGATGGGGACGACGCGAAGAGGGTGGCTGCCCGGTGTCAAACTTCACACAAACACAGGCCGGACAGCCGAAGATTAACGCGTGTGACGTTTTGTTTCTGAGTCCCGGTCTCATAGAACCGGGCACCCGTATAGGGGGTCTCCTTCAGTGTGCGAAGCATTTCACACAAACACAGGATGCACACATTGAGTGAAGGAGACCGAAAACGGTACTTGTGCTCCTGGTACTTCAGGCGTCCATGTTATCATGTCCGCGGTATTTCCGGGTGCCGGTCAACATAAACCGGGCACACCGTTATAGGGTGGTCTCTCTCCGTGTGTGAAGAGCATTTCACACAAACACAGGTACACACGTTGAATGAGAGAGACCGAAAACATCTCTTGTGACCTGGTGACGCTCACGACGCATTTCAAGTGTCGCGCTAAGGGTTGTGTCTCATCAGAACACATCCCCGGTAATAGGTGGCCTCCTTCAGTGTGCGAAGCATTTCACACAAACACAGGATGCACACATTGAATGAAGGAGACCGAAAACGGTACTTGTGCTCCTGGTACTTCAGGCGTCCATGTCATCATGTCCGCGGTGTTTCTGGGTGCCGGCTAATATGAACCGGACATCCCGTTATAGGGTGGCCTCTCTCCGTGTGCGAAGCATTTCACACAAACACAGGATGCACACGTTGAATGAGAGAGACCGAAAATGGCTCTTGTGCCCTGTTTTACTGCCGGCCATCTGGCCAGCTTGCCCCGAAGGGTCTTTATTCTGACGTCCGGAACGGGAAGTTTTGCGCGCCGACAAAAAACAGCATCATCAATGAAAACCCGCCAATCAGGAGCAGAGCTCCAAACCCGGCTTCAGGGGAATCAAAGATCCCCACCAGCAAACTTACCACTGCCGACACAGCGGCCAGTAAGCTGACAAGATTAAGGTAGCGGGACAGGCTCACGCCGTCGCCGCCTGCACAGATGAATTTACATTTTTCTGCACATCCTGGATTAAATCCCGGAGCCAGCTCGCGGCACGCTTGTGATGACTGCGGTGCGTAATCAGCTCAATCACTTGCTTGCCATTGTCGTCCGGGTAGATATCACCAATATCCATTTTAAGTCCCATTCGCTCTTTTTCAATGGCAGGCATCATAGCATCAACCTGAGCCTGTGTCGCGGTTACCAGCAACGCTTTGTGCTGTCTGGTATGTAAGTTTTGAATCTTCAGTTGCATATGTATATCTCTGTGTCTGTGTATGTTGTTAGTATTACTCATCTAAAATAAAAATACAACAAAAATGTTCAATTATTTTTTAAAAATCTCATTCTGGTCATACTTTGCACAAATCGCATAAAGATTGGCCACATAGGCCACACTCATAACCGCAAGCATACACGAAAACAAAAATCTGCCAGCGCTCATCTCTTCACTGTCAATCGCCGTAACAAAGCCTCGAAGGAACAGGGATGTCAGGATGATCGCACCAGCGAAAAGCAGTCTGTAGGAGAACCTTTCCGCGTCGGACGTCATGTTGTCATCGTTGTTAACAAGCAAAGCCTGTCTCCTTAACGCTAAACGAAAACCCGGATCACCAGCGAGGCAATGACAAGCATTACCATCATGTGGAACACCATGCTAAGCAGCGGGATGTCCAATGCGAAAACATAAGGCGAGCCCGACAAGAAGGCGGCAAAGCTCAAAAACAGGAATACGGCAGCATGGAGCGCAGATTTAAACGGGAAAGCAAGCAGTTTACCTATCATTGTTTCGAATCCAATTTTTGCAGAAACCCGAAAATCCACTCAGGTGCTTTTCGCCAGGTCAGGTAGACGGCCAATGAACTCACCACCATTAAGCTGCCCAAGACGCCACCCATAACTAACCACAGCGTGTATGCCGGGTAGAAGCGAGCGAACAGTGCTGCAAGCAAAATGGTGCCTGCTAAGGCGCACTCAAGGTGTGGGTGTTTCATGGTGTTCCTGCGTTTGTTTGTGTGAGCGTTAAGTATAACGCAACACATCGGTTGTTTGCAACATTAATTTGGGATAATTCAATGCAAACGAAAGACGCCCGGCAGATCACGTCCGCCGGGACAGGTTTACGCGTTATCGGCAGCCTCACCGCGAACGTCACGGATAACATCTTTCATGTCAACACCCTGCTCTTCGGCAATGTCGGTAAAGATGTAATGCTGATCGCTTCTGACAACATCAAGCCAGATATCCGCGTCACCACCGAAGTCGTAGCCGCCAGGCAGGTCGCCCAGACAGGTCTCATCTTCAACGTCGAGTTTTTCCATGATGGCCTGCTGATCAGGCATGACGAGAACCAGTCCCTTTTCAGCACCGGCAAGGTACTCGTTGATAATGTCGGCGTGCTCTGGCTTAACGAAACGTAATTGTCCCATTTTGTATTTCCTTTTGTGTAGTGTGTGTATGTGTGGAGTTGGGCGCGATGCGCCCGGTATTAAAAAATGTTGACGTGCTCGAAAATGTCGTAATTCTCTGGCACCCAGCGTTCAGGGTTCTTGTGAGACACATTGAGCCCCATTGCTTTAAGTTCTGTAGCTGACCAGTAGGTAAACTCATTGCTGCGTACACAGCACCAGCTTTCATCATCCGCGTCGGTGCATGTTTCAGACAACTCGCGATATTCCATTTGGAACGATACGCGTTTACCATCAGCGCGCTTGAACGGTTCGTCGAGCTTCTCAAGACGAATGAAGTGCTTTTCTTTACCCTGGGCAAGAAAGTTGCTCTCAGCGCCGAAAAAAGCATTGACGTCGTTCAGGTAGTTAACGGTTGATTCAGTGTTTGACATGGTCTTTCTCATCTGTGTTGTGTGTAGGGTTAGAATAGCAAAATCACAGAAAATTACAACAAAAAAGTTTATTAAGAGTGAATAGTTTTTCCATTTTCGTCGTTAAGCTTGCCTGTGTGTTATGATCAGATTAAGACGACAATTTGGAGCGCCAGCCAATGCAAGGATGCGAACATTCTCCGACGTTATTTACCCGCCTGACCATCAAAGAGCCTGTGGATGGCCTTGAAGGTAAAATTGCTTACGAACCCTATTCGCCGCTAACAGATTTGATGGTTGCCTTATCGCCGGCCGCCGTGTTTGCGCTGGGCATGATCATGAGTGTTATTGGCTGGTCAGCGTCACTGGCAAGTTTCCTGATTGGTGAAATGACGCTGTGGGGCCTGGTATCATCGCCCTTGTTCAGCGGTAGTGTGCTGTGGGTGTCGCTGCTCAGTTTTCTGCATTTTATGAACCGGGAAAATGTCCGGTTTAATCATCAGATGATGGGATTATCAGACTGGACAGGTGATAAAGTAAGGCGAATGCTGACGCTGTACGGCAGTCAGTACAGTGACCGGTATGCCTTCTGGTCAACGATCACCGCCGCCTGGCTGGTCATTGTCATGATTAATCAGGTCGTGTATCACTGGGGCGACTGGTCATGGCAAAGCACAATGGTGATTGTGACCGGGATTGCAGCCGGGTTCTGGAACTTCTGGAATGTGGGTGAATATCTGCTCTTTGGTGACATTGTGAAGATGAACCAATTTGAGCTCATCATTGAAAACACAGATAATCAGGTTATCCGGGTGATCAGTAAACTGCCAGAAGGCTCCTTGCCTCAAGACGGTGTGGGCGCGCAATAGCGCCCACGTCAGGACTAAAAGAATTCTTTTCCGATGCAGATATCGAAGGTTTCCTCAAACCACCCCCAAATGTATTCACGATCACAGCCTTCTTCAAAGTTATAGAACGCTTCTTCGAGCTCGCCATCCTCATTGACCGGCACATCGCCAAGGGCAGACCATAACGCGCGTGCAACCGCCACTTTGTCATCAAAGGCCCAGTCGTGTCCGTTGGCATGGTAGGTGCGCAGGTGAGCTAAGTAGTAAGCGGCATCCGCTTCATCTTTAAAGCCGGCACTGAATTTATCAGCAAGTGGCGACGGGACAATGGCGCGATATACGTCACCATCATGCTCAATGGCGAAGGTTTCTGATTTTGACGCCTCAACGATGGCTTTATCGATGATGACGCGGTAGGTGTCATCGACAGTGAAAGTTTGCATGTTGTATTCCTGTGTTGTGTGTGAGTCAGTATTATCTCAATTAAACCCATTGATTACAACAAAAAAGTATGAATTTGCGGACACAAAAAAGCCCGCATCATGCAGGCTTTCGTCTTGTTGTAACGCATAAACCGGAAGAGGCCGGGTATCTGACGTGATCAGTGCAGAACGTTCCCGCCTGGCGTGTGAGTGTTAAAAACATCGTCATTTTGTGCCGGTGTTGCACCAATGAGCGGCGTGAGTTCGCCATTAAGGACCATTTCAGATATCTCACTCTCAGAAAAAGGACTGTCTTTACCATCCGCACCTGTAATGATCAACGGGCCAAAGACGGGCTGGCCTAATTCCTTACCCTCCGGGAATACAATGCCGACATGTTGCGCATCTTCGCGTTCGAAATACAGCTCATCACAATGCACATCAATAGTCTTTCCGTTCAGTTCAAGCGTGAGTACCTGGATCATCTGAGTATCGAGAAGCGGATAACTTTTGTCAAAGCTGTGTGTAGAGATGTTCTCTTTTTTGACATGTAAGTCAGCGCCCTCGTGGGGGTCGTTGGGATCAAGTAAAGTGAAGTGTAAAAAAATTCCGGTACGTGTTGTCATACGCTTCCTCGCAAATGAAGATTATCCTGTTTATGATTATATCATGACAGGGTGAGGGAAAACGGGCGGGCGGCCCGTTCGCGTGGAAATCAGGCGATGAGTTCAACCATGTATTCCACCAGATCCTCATCGTCAAGGACCCCCCAGTGGTTAGAACCACCACGGCAATCATTTTCATCCTCTACGGTTCGGTACATGATGCTGCCGCGGCTACTGAAACGGACATCATCGATAGAAAAATAGGCCATGTTGTCACCCACACGGTAATATCCGCCGCATTCGAAATGTCCGCGGTGGAAACTGACGAGCTCTGCCCCTCTTTCTGCCAGCGCTTTTTTCATGGCGTTGCGAAACTTAGTGGCAAATGACTTAAATTCCGGCGTGAGTTCGGATGACGACTCAAAACCCTGGTCAATGCGGGTTTTGAAGGGGGCGAGTAATTTTCTGCTCATGGCGGCTGTGTTCCTGTGTATGTGTGATTGAGTACGGAACCATTATCTCACAATGTGTTATTTTTACAACGAAAAAGGTGGCCAAGGCCACCTTTTAATTGATATTAGGCGATAAGGTTAACCATGCGCTCTGCAAGCTTATCATCATCAAAGCTGCCCCAGTTGTTAGAACCGCCGGTGTAATCTTTTTCATGCTGCGCCGTGCGAAACATGATGTGTCCCGGCCAGTCTTGCAGACCGCTACGGACATCAGAGATGGAAAAGTAACCCATTTGGCCATCGATACGATAAAAGCCTGAGCAATAAAAGTGTCCGCGGCTAAAGTTAACCAGTTCTGCGCCCTGTTCCGCTAACGCTTTTTTCATGGCGTTACGAAACTTGGTGGAGAACGAGCGAAATTCAGGTGTCAGACCGGTTGATGATTCAAAGCCGCCGGCGATAAGTTTTTTGATTTGTGCGAATGTTTTTTTGCTCATTTTTTTGCTTCCTGGTTGTGTGATTAGGTACAGGAACAGTATGCCACAACCGTTAAAAAATACAACAAAAAAGTTTGAAATCAGACAAAAAAAAGAGGCCGCAATATGCCGCCTCTTTGTGAGTGGATGGCGTGGTTTAATGCATCTCAAAGGCACCTTTCAGCTCTTCCGGATCCATTTCCCTCAAAGAGCGTGCAAGTGAGTAAGCCAGCTGTCCGATTTGGTTCAGACTGGTTTGCTCATCTTCAAGCTTTTGAAGTTTTGCAGCGTCATATTCCTCACGTGTTTTGTCCTTCATGCGGGCTTCGAACTCAATACGTTCTGCCGGGCTTCCGATAACAACAGATTCGAGAGCGTCTGCGACATCAGTACGGTTGTCGTATAACCAGTCTGGTCCCATATTGTGTTTTTTTACCCACTCTTGCCAGCCGGATAAGACAGGGCTGCTTTCGGCCTCATCATCTTTGCGGCCATTTTCATCCAGTGCGATAGCGCCATATTGTCCTGAAATTAACAACACGGCACCGCCGGCAACACTGACGGAAGGTGCGAATAGTGTGTAGGGATCAGAGGGGTTAGCGAGATTGTAGAGACGCTTGTTTTGTTCGCTCATGGCGTTTTCCTGTGTGGTTTTAAAGAAAGGTTATCATCTCATTTAAAGCGTTAATTTACAACAAAAAAGTTTAAAATTGTGAAATTTTATGGCTTTTCCCTGTGATACCATCAAAGGTATACAGATTGCAGGACAAAGATTATGACAAACAAACCGAAAGTGGTGGATTTTCAGCAGAAAAAGGCTGAAAAGTCGGCGAGTGATTTCGCACAAAACCTCGTTGACAGGATCGTCAGTTCGCCAGAAATAGAATTAGAAACCAATGTGCTGAATGCCGTGCTACAACGGGCAGAAAACATTATTTACTATTCCGGCGGTGAGCGGGGAGTAGACGGGGTAATGAAAAAGGTTGATCCTGCGCAACTGTTAAAGGCAGCGTCGCAGCAGACCTTTACCGTGGAGTCCATGCCGGATATCGGCACCCTTAAAGTCGTGTTTGATGACGATTACCAGTACGCCATCCAGATGGAACCGACGGTGACCGTTGATTACTTCGATAAAGCGAAGACCCTGCTTGCTGAAGAATCGATGAGAAACACATTATGGAAGCGTGAGCAGGCCAGGCAGATAGGTATTCCTTCTCTGCCTAACGATTTAAGCTGGATGAATTCGCCACTGCCGACGGTGGCACTGAGCATGGTACTAAACAAGAGTCAGTCCATCACACGGGGTGAAGTTGAGAGCGGGGTGCTTGTTTTTCATGACGTGCCGGTTTCAGAGGTAATGGGGCTGGCGTCAAAAGAACTGGTGAATATGTCGTTTGCACCGGGAAATAACGTATTGACGATGTCTGTCAACGATGAGAGTAATACGCTGTTCTTTGCGAAAGTGAACCGCGACGTTGAACCCGGACTGCGTAACTACCTGGTTGACGCATGCATTGAAGAATCAAAGGGTAATTTCAAGTTTGTGCGCGAAAACGATCCCGGTCTTGATGATATAAAAGCCAATATGGCAAAAGCGAATGCATGGATTGCACAGCAACTTGATGATGATCAGGAATTGCGTGATGCACTCGGTATGGATGACCCCGGAAAGGATATCCGGTCGGCGGATGCACCGTCCACCGGTGAGCCGGAAATTCCGGCTCCTGATAATGTGAGGCCGATGAGGCCGCGTTAAGCGGCCAGTGTGTCAGGTTGGGTAGCTGCGCTAAGTAGGTGTAAACCAAGCGCTGCGCCCATGCTGGTCCAGATCCGGCGTGATACACCGTTGCCAAGTAACCGGTTGGCGGCTGAAAAAGAGCCCCGTTTGGAAACAAGCGGGTGTGTACCTTTCCAGACTTTCATCACCTGCGATTTTAGCGCGCCGGGTAATTCACGTAAGTTGGCGTGCTCGTTTGGCATAACCTGGCGTTGCAGCTCCGGTGTTTCAGGGTGTGCAATCATAGGTGTACCGGCCTTTCTTGGTCCGTAAGAAGCAGGAATCGTTACCATCTTAGCTTCATCGCCGAAATACAGGCAATTACGGTATCCCAGATGTTTCATGTTGTCACGGGATTTAACGTGTGCCATTTCGTCCCAGCAGGCAGCATCCAGCGGCATAGGTTCAAGGATGTCATTAACGGTGCGTACGGGTTCATTGTTGAACTGCGAAGGTATGTCACTTAAATCCATCGCCGGCAACCCTTTACTTATCGCAACAATAGCGACACGCTTGCGCGATTCGAGTTCATTGTAGTCATGCCCGTCAAACACGCGCTGTGTAAAGTTGTAATCAGGCATCGAACGCTGTAGCAAAGACAGAGTTTCAGAAGCACCAAAACGGGGTGTGTTTTCAATAATGAAAAGGCCCGGATTCATGCGGCGTAGCGCATTCACCAACGGCACAAACAGGGTGCCAACCGTAGGGTGGTTAAGATCCCGGTTTTCTTCCGTCGCAAGCGATGATTGCCCCACGCATGGGTAGCCGATGGTCACAAAGTCAGATTGTGGCAGGTCGTAAAGATGCAATGCGTTCAGTGAGTCTACTACCGCTGAAGCATCCGCCGTCGCGTTTTCCCACATCGGGTTACCCGCAAGGTTGCAACTCATCGCCAGCTCGTCCATATCGTTAGCAAAGCAGATTTCCGTTTTTATTCCCTGCAAGGCAAGTCCCTGCTTGAGCCAGTAGCTCAGCATACCCAGACCTGAGAACAGGCAAGCGGTGCGCAATGGCTTACCTGAAAGCAGGTTGTCAATAATGCGCTGCTCGCGCTTTTGCTGTGCTTCATCCATGCCGTGGATGGTAATGATGAGCTTGCCGGTACGAAACGTAATGGTAACGAATTGTGCGTCACCCAGCGCTTTGGTGGTATCTTTATTTTTTAGTTCAAACAGCTCACCACGGGCGGTATCCATGATTTTGTGTGTACCGTTTTTATCCAGTGTAGCTTCGATGCGTCCGCGTTTGAACGACAAGCTTACGCGGCAGTTTTTTAAGAGACCTGACTGTTGCAGGGCGTCCGCGTTTTGTACGTAAAGACGGGTTGCGCCGTTTGCAAGGCGTTTTACCGCGTAGCGGTGAATTCGTGTAACAAAGCGATTGAGCATGGCAATCTGTTCCTGTGTGTTTGTGTAGGAACAGTATCGCAAAAAACGAGAGATTTTACAACAAAAAAGTTAAATAAAAGCAGTATGTTTGAAAATAGTGCCAGGCACAGCCCGGCACAACGTGATCGCGTAGTTAAGCTTTTCGCGGCTCGAAAATTTGCCCGTCAATAGCAACAGAAATGAGTTCCTCGTGCTGATCAAAAATGCCGACAACATCGATTTTCTCGGAGCGCTTGACCGCTTCCTTCTCGGCTGTTTCGAGATTATGAGAGCCGCCATCAAACTCGTAGCCAATTTCGCCATAATAGAACATAATAAATACCTTTTGGTTGCGGCCATCGCTTGATGGCCGGGTAAAGCACGGCTTCAGGCAGCGATGCACTGACCATTAGCGGCCAGTTCGCGGATGTATGGTTTCAGCGCATGGCGAATCCCGTTTTCAAGGATACCGTACCACATAAAAGCGTCACTCTGGCTGGATGTCAGCGGGCAAGCAGGATCAGACAGGGGCTTGTCAGAGCCTGAATATGTGATCTCCATGGTGTCAGGGCGAACAGAATCACCGCTGATGTCAGACAGGAAAACAGTGAAACCAAACTTGACCTGCATGGATATAGTGCCAAATTTCAGGGTCAGAACTGCATCCTCAAAAGATCGCATGTTTACCTGGTCGTTAATTTTCTGATAGCTGATGCGGGACAGCCCTTCGACCTGATATTCACGGGCATTTATCAACATGCCCTGAATAGCTCTGCCTAGTTCACGGTGATCCAGCATGAAGCTTCGTACCATGACGTGAGGCTGGATAACCTCAGTGTGCGCAATGCCGCCATCGGCACTCAGACTGAGAGCTAAGCTGTTTGCGATTTTGCGTGCGATTTCCGGGGTGTTCAGAGACATAATGCATTCCTGTGTGTTTGTGTAAAGCTATTCTCTCACGCCACACAGGAAATTACAACAAAAAAGTTCAAAAAATGACAGTTAGTGCCAGGAAAATGGGTGTTGTGTCGGATCTTTAAAATGCGCTGACTCGACAATGCTCTCTGCGCTGGTCAAGCTCTCCAATGGCGCATCAATCCCGGTGAGCAAGTAACGGTATTCAGGTCCGCGGCCGCCGGAACGTGATATCGCTCTCACCTTGGCAAGGATTGGCTTTTGGTTGGCATAAGCATGAAAGTGCACGGTGTCGCCTTGTGAAAATTCAGGTTCTCCACGGTGCTTGGTACGGGTCGTATCTATGGAAGGCGGAGTGTCTGAGATGTGGCGAACAGGTTCGCCATGGATCATAGCTTTCATCGATTATCGCTCTTTTTTTATCTGTGAATGTAGGGCTAGGCTGCCGGCGGCAAGTGTAACGCGCGAAACCGGATGGTGCAACAAAAAGCCGCTGGATGCAGCGGCGTTATACTCAGGCTTTATCACCTTCGGTTGGTGCAGGGAAGCCGGGAAGAGCAGGCGTGAAGCCTGCGTCCTGCAAATCGTTAAGCGCTGTCGCAACAGCACCGTCACGGTGTTTTGCGACGTTGGCCATATATTCTTCCGGCGTTTGGCGCTCAATGTTTTTAAGCGCCACGTCCATGGCGTCGAGCAGTGTCATGTCAGACATGCCTTCTCCTTATAGCAGCTCTTCGTCTTCATCGATATCAGTAAAGCGCAGTGTCGCGTACCCTGCCCCTTTTTCGATGAAGTAGTTCAGGGCTTCTTCAGCCTGGATAGCAAGATCGGGCCAGTCGTTTTCCAGCTCGTCCTGATAGTTGACGTTCCCATTGCTGTCACGGCGCAGACCACCAGCACCATTAATGGTTTCAAGGAAGCCTAGCAGAAGGATATCTGCCTGTGTCAGCCCGTTGGTTTCTGTCGGTGCGACAAGTACAGGCTGGTGGAGCTGTACCGCGTCGTGAGGTTCAAATTCAAAGCTTTCGCCATTCACAACCAGCGTTAACGGTTGGCCATCAATATTGATGACATCTTCAACTTCACCGGAAACGAAAGATTCTGTCGGATGCGAGATTAAAACATCCCAGCCAGGCAGAACGGACATGGCGGCAACGTAAGTCAGACGGGTAGAGTTTTTAAGCATGTGTGTATTCCTGTGTGTGATTTTGTTTACCAGGTCAGTATGCCACAACAGAAAAATATTACAACAAAAAAGTTTAATTTTACGCAAAAAAAAGATGGTTAACCTAAGTTAACCATCCATTGTTTTTTCACTTTGCGGCGTTTCCACGTACGATCGCGGTGCGGGTAAAAGTCATCATATTGCGTCGGCAGGCTACGCTTTGAGCGCTTGCCGCGGATGGCCGGGCTGAACTCATCAACCTGGCAGGCATCCACCATGCGGCGCTCCTGCGTGGTGCGCATGCAACGCCACGAAGACCCTTCAAGCATGTGACGTGGATAATGACGGTAACGCACGCGCCAGTCATTAGCTTCCGCCTTATCACGCTCGGCCGGTAATTGACCGCGAAGCAGCGGGGAATACCAGCGGCTTGCCAGGAATTGTTCCATGGTAGGACGAAAATCTGTTCGCCCTGAACCGCGCAGGTAAGCTTCACGCTGACGCTTATCTATGTCGTGGTAACCAATGTCATCACCAAGTTCATTGGTAACGACCGCAACCTCACGCAGTGAATGCGCAGGGCGCGTCTCAGTGACCGTCTTGGTTTTCCAATAGGTAAACCCGATCAGTGTGCCGTTGTCACGGGCGCGATGACGATTGAACGTAAAGTCAGTCACCTGTCGCACCGTGGTGCACGGTTGTTCCCCGGCGCTCTTGGCGTCACGAAACGTTTTTTCGCAGATCGCGCACTTAACGTGAGCGTTGTGCGAGGTTAAATAGGCCAAACGGTTGCGCCGGTAATCTTCGATTGTGTCGTAGATAACGGTGCGTGTTGTGGTGCGCTCAATAATTTTTGGCGCAAAGGGTGCAATATTGTGCATGACGTTCTCCTAAGTAAGTATACTTAGTGGAACGTCATTGAACCCCGTAAAATAAATCGTGCCATTTTAGGCTCTCCTGGTTAGGGCGAGATTCTCTCACCGGATGAAGCGCAGTATAGCAGACTGAGCTTGAATTACAACAAAAAAGTTCAAGTTAGTTATCGTTACTTGTTTCCATGATAGTAGAAAGCGTTTGTTGCACCACCAGCGGGTTGTACTCTGCCGGGTAGATCGCAGCCTGCAATCCATCTTTTTCTTCAAGAAGAATAATGCTTAACGGGCGTGACATGTCCGTTGCAGCAAGTGACAGCGAACCGTTTTCCTCACGATGTAAAACAACGGATACGGGAGGTTGTGCCGCCATATGCATTGCACCGGCTTCACTCGCGTACACGGCGCTGATATTCATCAAGGTGTCATCGTTACTGCCAGAGGGGGTCAGTGTGATCGATGAAAAGAGGTGGTCATTCCCCGGATAAAGCAGATAATCACCGTTTTCCTGCTTTGTGAAATCTTCAAGGCGAAACAGGGTGTTACCAAAAGACAGGTAGGTCGCATCGCTTGCCGTATCAGGCCAGGCTGCACTGAGTGCGTCTTTTTCATTATCTTTCAGTGCGTCAAAGCTTAAGGTTGTGATTTGCCCTGTTAGAACAAATGGTTTCAAATCTGTGGATGACATGGTTTTGGCTCTGTGTTTGTTAAAAATGGATAAAGGTCAAATCTATCATTTATATTTTATTTTTACAACGAAAATGCTTCATCGTATTGCGTTGTATATGATACCATCAATGTATATATAACGTTGTTGTTTTTTATGAAGAGAATATACCATGGCAACCGAATTGAAAGAAAATGAAATCCTTGTCGCATTAGGCGGCGTCGGGCGCAGCGCTGACAGACATGAGATGGAAGATGGCGTGCCAGAGTTCGACGAACACCACGACTTCGAAGCTCACCTTTACGATGTGATTGAAGAGGCTGCTCATGATGACGGGCGCGCTAACCCGGCACGGGAGGCTGCGGTAGTGATGGCTGCACTTTCGATTGGTTATGAGAGTGAGTCGGGGGTTGAAGAGGTTGAGCGGGACGGTTTCTCACCTGTCTCAGGGCATTATACCGAAGGGACCGGGACGTATGATGTAACTTACAGTCCTACCGTAAACATCGACGTTATCGATCCTGTACCCTTGCTTGAAATGGGAATTACAGCCGGTGAAATGGAGAGCTTTTGCGAGCTTGCCGTTGAGGGGCTGGATATTCGTGACATGTCCCATGAAGACACTGAAGTAACGTTGTCTGATGCGCTCAAATCGTTACTGACAGAGCAAAATATAAAGCGACAAAACGCGCTGAACGATGGCTTCGTTATTCTTCCCGTTGGCCTAGCAGAGCATGACATCACCTCTTTAGTGAAGGCGTCTGATTTGCGGGCGGATTATCCGCTGAATAACCATGCGGGTGAGCTGGAAGTACTGACCTTGACGGGTGAAAAGGCGATCATGCCAGTGTTGTCAGAGAGCATGTATGACAACATGATGGGGGTGAAAGCGGAAGGTCACTTTAATCCGTTCCCTGAGGGAGTTACAGCGATGGCTATGGATCAGTTTCGCAATAAAGTCGGCAACCATGTGCTAGGTATGAACCCGGTGGGTGCGATGACCCCTTTGCCGTTAGTGCCTGCATTTAAGGGTGATGCAGCCGACTGGAAAGCGCAACATCAGTTCAGCCTTGCGCTGGGTGAAAGCGTGAAGCGGTATCAGCATGTTGAAGGTTTCCTTGATCACTTTATTGAACAGCTAACCCCTGAGGCAGAGAAGCACGGATTATCTGTTCCACTACTGTTAAATAACACAGCGTACGGCATGTCTAAAAGTGACCGGGAGTCGCGACCGGAACTGTACAGCGAGATCGTAGAGAAAGCTAAGGCATTGACCGTGAAGCCTGATACAGACCCGGATGCGCCGGATATTGAACGACCCAAAAACACATAAAGCAGTGTATTGCTGAAGATATAAGACGCCGGTTATGCCGGCGTTTTTTTTGTTAAAATACAACAAAAATGTTTACTTCTCTTGTTGACCATGAGATAGTAACCCCGTTCCGTTGGAATGCGGGTTGTTCGTCCCGCGCCGCCCCCGAAGGTGCAATTCGTTCGCTGTGAAACTAACCACAAAATACACAAACCTTATTTGTCATTTATGGCGAAGCAGGGTGGGAAATGGGGGCCAAGCTCGGCAGTAAATCGCCAGACACAATGAGGAATTCAATATGACGACTACGTCAAACAATGACGCAGCTTGTGCTGCACCGCTTCGCACATTAATCCAGACGCAGGAACAGTTAAAAATGCTGCGCGTTGCGATTAAATCAACGCTGACCAAAGGGGTTGTTGCTAGCCTGTTCTCCACGTTTGTTACTGATGACAATATCAGGGCGTCGCTATCAAAGGTGGTGGGTAAGAGTCACGGGAAACCACTGAAAAACGGCGATGTTGACAGCATACTTACCTCTATTCTTGGTTTTCACGACGTTAACGAAATGTATAATTTTTATACGTCTGCGATCCCGCTTTTGGCGTATGAGTTCATTTATGAGCACCGTCACGGCACAGGTGCACTTTGTTACTACGCGCCGGAAACGGCTGGTGTGCCTAACTACCTGGATTTGATGTTGGACGGCCTTGAGTTTGAGCCATGGAGAACGGATGAGTATCTTGACTGGAATCGCAGCTACGATGCAGGCATAACGCTTTATACTGCACTAAAAGAACCCAAATCACTGTCTGGCGACCTTATTTACGCGGATGATACAAAAGCAATGCTGGTCATAAGACCGAGCAATACCCTTCAGAAACTGACCGTGTCAGGTGATCCCATGGCGGCCTTGGAAAAGATTGATGACTGGATGTCGTCGTTGATTGAGACGCCACGATGGACGTCATTGGCCTGGGGAGAGGAAGAAGATGGCTATGCGGTGCTTGCCAGTTTGGAACAGGATGAGGTCGATATTGTCTCTGTTGAGAACGCCTCAACAGTATCTTCACGCTGGGGAGAGGAGGCCAGGATGTATATGATTGATGCGATGAAGGAACAATTGCCGTCATCGTCAATAGAATCGGACTTTCCGCTCGCAGCGTGTTTAAAATCGCCTAAGGGTGCAGTGGCGTTTGATGTGGTGTGTGGCGGCACTAAAACCTCCCTGAACTGCGTCTGGGATGCAGAACGAAAGGTGATGGGTGTTTACCGCAAAGATGACGGCGTGGTACTGGCTATGCTGGGAATGAATATCTAATCATTGTTATGTAAAAAAACAAAACGCCGTCAGATAACGGCGTTTTTTTATGTCTGAAGAAAAGTGAATCCGGTGGTGCTAATGATGAAGTGGAACGGTGAGTTTGTCTCCCGCATTAAAGTCATCGTGCTCTGTCATGGTGACAAACTGAACGCTGCCATCCACGTTATTGACATGCAAGCGAAACAGTTCACCCTTGATGTGCTGCTGAATGGAAGCAAGCAGGCGCTCGTAGACAGAGAAATGTATTTTGCCGGTACTGGTGTCAAACAGAGGTACATCGGTAGGCTCAAGTTGCCAGAGGGTGCGCTGTACGCCGTCCCTCAGTGTGTTGCTTAAGTCACGACATTGACCCGGGCCGGCACTGAGCGCCGTAAGAGAAAGTGTTTGCATGCGTAAATATCTTCGTTGTTGTTTTTTATGGGTGTCATCATACCAGAAAAAAGGGAGTGAGACGAGGTGTTTGCGGGTAAAAAAGACAAAATTACGATAAAGGATGGTGACATGCATAAAAAACAGCGAAATTTAAACACGTCACCACGATGATATATACAAAACTGATTTTTTTATGTGTATAACACCATTATTTCAGTGGGATGGTGTCATACGATTTTAATTCGGGGTCGTTTTCGTAGAAGAACTGTAAATCAACCTGGCGGCCGTTAAAGTGCGGCTTTTGACTATCCCGTGAAAACCGGGCGTGATAATGCTCAGTTACGGTGATGGCGCGTTTGCCGCGCACCTTAGGGATGATAACAGCAATATCTATGTCGCTGTCGGCATGAGCCGTTCCCCGGGCCACACTGCCAACCACGCAGGCTGACAGGATAGTGTATTTGCGCTTAACCCAAAGGTTGTTGCGCATAAGTTTACCCACTTTGTCAATCGTGAGCCCGGCGGCAATGGTGGATGATAGTGCCCGTTTAGCTGCCATGACGGGTGTCCCAGTGAATGTTTACGTTGTCAGTGAATTGCGGTTTGAGCGCAAACAGACTGTACAGTGTGTCCCGGGTGCGTGGAATGACGGTATTGCCTTCGTAATCCATGCCAGACAGTGCCTGCATAGCAGTGTCGAGATCATTCAACGGGATAATGTTGATGTTTTCATTGCCACGGAAAGGGTGTTGCTCGTGGATGTTTGCGGTGATCACCACTGTGCCGGTTTCAGCAACATATTGCAGGCGAATCGTCAGAACGGTGTTAATTTCAGCTTCATCATACGCTTCTTCATCATCCGGGTGGTCACTTTCAGCCACCGGCGCATAATCGACGTTTTCCTGAATGAGAAATGTAGCCATACCGGCGTCAGTTGACCCGATGAGGCGGTTTTCACCCACCTGGCTGAGGGCATCCGCGACAGGGCTCAAAAAGTCGAAGAAGGCCAGTGGAATGATGGGTTCTTGATAATCAAGAAAGTCTGCGCCGGCAAAGCCGACGGGGAGTGTGGTCATGGTGGTGTTGATGCTTGTCATCATGCGTGCCTGTGTATTTGTGTGAGTGTTAAGTGTCTCACAGAAAGCATAACTTTACAACTAAAAAGTGAAATGGTGGACATTAAAAAGCCAGGTAATGACCTGGCTGCCGTTGGTTTGTGTGCCGTTCTATTGCCCGGTAAGCACAGCCAGTCGCTCCCACTCCGCATCCTCATCCCACTCCACCTTCCCGATGCGTGACACTAGCTCGTCAATGGTCATGTTATGTGTGGGCGCATCTTTGGTTAGCATACTGTCGGCAGTGGGCTTATCGCCGTGATGAAAAGCTTTAATGATTGTCCATGCATGATCCTGTTCCGGGTGCGGGAAATCCGCGTGTTCCGCAAGCGTGTCTGCGGGAGCCGGGAGACCGACCTGGTTTGGAATAAAATACATGCCATCATCCAGCTTGTCCATCATGGTATCAATTTGTGCATCGGTGATAGCACCGGCAAGAATGACAGTGGCGCTGGCTTTTGTGTTGTTGACGTCTTTGTAAAGCAGGTTAAGTTGTGTATTCATATCCTGTTTCCTTCTGCGCTTACAGAGGTAAGCGCTGTTGTGTGTGGTCGTTGTTAAAAGAGACACTTCGCATAAAACCTTCCGCCACGCCCACGCCGTGAAAGTAAGCAATACCCTGTCCCATACCTTCGTGTGCGGTTGTCGCAGAGCAGTTTTGCACAAGGTGAGGTGGGATGAGCTTCATGTGCGCATGTTCATTGATGGTGATCAGACGGTATTTTGATTCATCCTCATTGAAAACATGCGGGTTGGATACCTGGTGTTTGGTGTAGTTGCGCGGAATAGTATTAACAACGGCGGTATCTGCTTTCACTTTTTTCATAGTGAAGTTACGACCGGCAGCTAAGTTGATATCCTGACGCTTTTGCAGCTTGGCAGCATCATGCCATACGCCTTCACCTTGCGGATCTTCCATGAACTCACCAAATGTCTGATGTGTACGTTCGCGGGTTGCCGGAATAAGGCTTTCCACGTTCACGTTTAAGCCTTTGCTGTATGCCACCATCCAGTAACGGCGGCGGCGGTCAATTGCGCCACTGTGAGACTGATCAAGGATCATGTCGTGGCAGATGTAACCTAAGCGCGTCAGTTCTTTTTTCAGTAGTTCATAGGTTACTGAACCCATTGCATCAGGTACGTTTTCAGAGAACATGACAGCAGGGTTTGCCGCGCGGATCATTTCAACCACGCCGAACAGCGAGGTGACTTCATCACCCATTTCAGCGGTTTCCAGCTTTTTCTTGGTTTTTCCCTGACGGCTATGGTTGGTGCAGGCCATGGAGAAAGAAAAGGCGTCCACAGGCTCCAGAAGGTGTTTTTCGACCTCTTCCACTTTGCCGCAGAACATGTGTGCATCCTGATAGCGTTCGGGTGAATTAATGCAGGCGATATCAAGGTAGCGGGCTTCCATTTCTACCGCCCAGATTTGCTTGGTTTTAATGCCTTCATTAGCAAAACCTTGTGCTACGGCGTCACTGGAAAGACCAAAACCTAAGAAAGCATCGGCTTTGCGGATTTCACCTTTTTGTGCGTTTGCAAGGAAGGCTTTTTCACGGCGGGCTTGCGCCAGATCTTCCGGGTGAATACCGAATTCGATGCGCCCGACAAATGCCTGGGCGCGGAAGCGGGCGAATTCACCAAACAGGTTGGTAATGTCGGCGTTGCACACGTCAACGATGGGTTTTACCCACGTCCCCATGTCACGGCGTGACACTTTGCGCAGTTCTTTACGGGCATGGGCTTTACGGGCTTCAGGGGAGTCGGGTACGTGGATCAGAGATACCGCGAGTGTGCTAATGTTAAGCTCAACACGAAAAAAATCACCTGGCATAAAGCCTGCGCGAAGTAATGGCTCACCCTCTAACCAGATGCGGCGGTTGTCGCCTTTTTTGGCCAGATTGTGGTAGCTGGTGAAGCTGCTTGAACGTGTAATGCGTGCCATGGGTGTTTCCTGTGTTTGTTTGTGTGTGAATACAGGAACGAGTATATCAAAACGGCAAATGAAAGCAATGTTTTTTACAACAAAAAAGTTAAATTTTAAAATGTTAAAAGTGAAACGTTAGCCGGCCTTTTTCTCCGGCGAACAAAGCGTGTCGGCATCAAGTTTTCCTGCCTGGTACAGGTGATGATAGTGAAGCGCCAGGATATCGCAGCCCCATTCATCGGCATCACGGATCGCCTGGTTGAGATACAGTGCGACGTCGTCAGGGTAGCGCTCTTCAAGCGACAATTCGTCATCGCCGTAGTGGATCAGCTCCGGGAGGTTGCCGGTCCCGGCGAACCACGAGAGAGCCTCATTGGCATCAAAAAGGTGGATGCCGTCGACATCCGCGTACAGGCCGCCGCCGAGCAGTACCACAGCATGTGCATGAAGTTCGTAATAGAGCGGCTCGCCGTCAGGAAAAACCCTGTCTTTTTCAGGTACAGGTTCGCGCTGTGCAATGCTGCCTAAAGGCAGCCCTGTCAGTCTGTGAAGAGCAATTGCAAAGATATGACACTGCCCGGAGGTGTAGATCGCATCCTCATCTTCCGAGAAGCTCGCCTTAATACGTGGCATAACCATCCTTGATGGCGGCTTTGATGGTGTTAACAACATCGTCCACGTTGTTGGTTTCAGGTTTGTGGTACATCGTCGCCTTTTTGGCGTCCCAGAAACCGATGCGGTAGTTTTTCTGACCGCGCGGCGATTCTTCGTTAACGATTTGTACGGAGATTTCAAGCCCGTTGGCGGTTTCTTCTTCAAGCTCTGCGCTATCGTCAGTGCAGTCGCCGAGTCCGTCCTCGTACTTTGCTTCGAGTCCGGCACTATGCAGTGCGTCCATCAGCTTTTTCGCGACAGGGTTGTCGATGGTGTCGGTGTTATTAGCGGAAGAAGTCATTCTGTTTTATTCCTGTGTTTTATGTGAACAGGAACAGTATGACATAACCGCTAAAATTTACAACAAAAAAGTTATATTCAACCTATCTTTTTATGCATTCTGACATGGTAGTTGAGGCCACGCTGGTCGGTGTGGATCCCAAATCCGCTGGCAAACTGGAATTGAATGGTTTCAGGAAACAGTAAAGTCCGGGTGTAAGCATCGCTGATATGATGACGAAGCAGCACTCCTTCACGCGCCTGGTTAAGGTAGGTACCGAGACCTTTTCGGGTGAATTCAGGTTTTACCTGAAGGTAGGTAAAGGTATATTCATACCCGTTGTCGATGCCGGTTTTTTCAATACCAGCGAATCCCGCCAGTTGACCGCTGTCCTGATGGTAAGCTGCGATAAAGTACATGTTGCGCAGACGATGGTTGCTATGTTGAGCGTTGAAAACATCACGCAAGTAGTTAAGCGCTTTGTCGCTGTATGCACCGTGGTTAACATTGTCGAGTGACTGAAGGATAGTGTTTTTTACCTGCTCCGGCAAATCGCCGGGCAATTCGGCCTGAGAGAACAGGTTGTCAAAATGTTTGAGCGCAAACATGGTGGAAATGGATGCCAGCTTGTTTGCGGTGCGCGCAGAAGTCGTCATAATACCGTCCCTGTTATGTTGTCCTTGCATAAAAAGTGATGGTAGCAGAGAAAAGCCTGCAAGCACGAAAAAAAAGGCCACATTCGCGGCCTGTTTACTGTTTATGCGCTGACCGACTGCTTTCTTTTTAAAACCCAACCAATGAAGGCATCAAGGTAAAGCAGGGTTATCCCGCCGAGTGCAGCGAGGAATGTGATGTTGGTGGCAATGCTTATTGGCTCAAAGGTTGCGTCAGTGCGCAGGTAAAAATGCGCTTCCACACTAAGCAGTACCATGCTGACGGCGAAAGATGCCGGGATGTAGTGTAGCAGGCGTAAAGGGAGCGGTGTGCCGCGTTCAGGGTTACCACTGCGCGCTTGGGCACGCAAAATTAATCCCTGCACCTGGCGCATTCCAACTGTCGCAAAGACATAGCATAAAATCAGCCAGCCTAACACCGACAACGGATCCATGCCGTACGCTTCAGTCCCTTTGAATCGCGGCATGAACGGCGCGAAGGATATGGCGGCGCTTGTGTGGGACAACAACAGGAACGGAAGGGCAAGCCAGGTAAACCGTTCTGCTTTTTTTATCAGTTTAATCATTGTTCGGTGTCCGGTGTGTTAGCGTAAAGGGTGATTGTATCATGGCGACGCGAAGAGCTACGGCATGCACTGGATTTTCTCGCCCAGCGTGTGCATTTGCCACCACTGGCAACCGCGGTCAATAACGTAGCCGTCTCGTGCTGTCCAGTTCGGACGTTTTGAGGGCGTCAGGTTAAAAAACTCATAATCGGTTTTACCGCTGTTGGACGCATGGTGCCAGGTGTCAATACGGCAGATGTCTGCACCTTCGCGAAACGCGGTCTTACATAACGCAATGGGATCTGCGGGTCTTGGTGTGTCACCTACATGAATGGTCGTCATGGCAATATCTCTGTGTTTGTGTGTACACACAGCATACATTATACATTGAAATATTGCAAAAAAAATAAACAATAAAAAGCGCTATTTGAGCGCGTGACGAATACTGTCATCCAACTCAATAAAGGTAGGTGGCGGCGTCCTTTCACCGCTAAAGGTATAACGGACTTTGCCGCCTTTGCTTGCGTATTCATTGAGACTGGAAACCAGATACTCAACCGCCGCAAGAATTAAAACAAATATGTTTAAATACCTATGTGCTGTTATAGTGATACAATAAATGGAAGATGTAAAATCAGGACAAAGACATGAATTATGATGATGCAGTGAAGACCCTGGAGCAGCAGGGGTTGTTAGTTAAGGACGGCGGAGCGGTTGACGCTTATGAGACATTGCAGCGCGCCAAAGAACAGGTCGGGGATAACCACATGATTTCATTGGATGTCAGGGTAAATACACCGATGGGCGGGCCTGTTCCGGTGGGGTTGGTTCAGATGGTCGCTGAGCAGTTATCTGACACACTGGGTGTAGAGATGGTAAAGCTTGGAGATGTTAACGAAACGCTCTCAAATGACCTTAAAAGGGCGGTAAACAACGGTCAAATCTTAACCCGCACAGGATTCGGCGTAAGCGAGGGTAAGTCGCTTGGGGATTTCATCGATTTTAGTCTCGGCGATGGGAAACCGGTTTTTACTGTCGATCTGGGGATAGCGAACGTGCTGGGTATGGATGATAAGTTGCTCGGTGCTATTGCTGACGGTATCAAATCATCAATGGAGAATAACGCTAAAATGTTCAGCGTGGATGATACGCGTTTACATGTTTCACCGACGGATAAAAATGTTATGCCTGCACTGGAAACGCTGTTGCGAAGTGCACAGGATGAAACGCCAGGCGACGACATGACGCGCCGCCGGACAATGAATTAATCCTTTTTGCTCATATTAATATCCATGCGTGGCAAGCGATAGTGCACGTTCAACGGCACGTTCCGGCTTCATACCAGTGGCGCGGGCGGCCTTCATCGATTTAAACGGTGCGGCATTGATCGTGCCGGTGGTCGCATACAAGTCAACGGCACGACCCGGGCCGGTAATTTTAATGTGACGGTTTTTCATTGAGCAGACGCGCACAACGCAGCCGGTTGCTTTTTCGCGAAGTTCATCAATGAACTTATGGAATTTTAGATTACGCCAGGCATCACGGACGTCCTGTGAAACCTGATCGGCCGGGCGTTGTCTTTCGTAGTTGTTGCGATTGCGTGGCATATCTTGATTTCCTGTGTTTGTGTGAACAGGAACAGTATGCCACAACGGGGCTCAATTACAACAAAAAAGTTAATTTATTTATCCAATACCGGCAATGGCGCAAATGCCGCTGAATGTAACAAAGGCACCGGCCAAACCTGCCGCGATACTGCCAAAACACAGTGCAGCGTCTTTTGCTTCTTTTAACATAGTACTCTCCTTAAATCGGTTTAAAGTCAGCGGGTGTGCCAACGATAGCCCCACTGGTGAAACAGCCGATCCCTTGTTTGTAAATGGTGTACCAACAGATATTTTGAATATTGCTGCTACCAAATATTGACGAGGCCACGTTGAACAGGCTGTGGGGGATGTGCCAGTTGAGCGCAAAGCGTTGCTTGGTGTCATCGTCAGCCTGGGCAAGAAAGTTGCGGGTAAGCGCGGTACGGGTTGCCTTGCAGGCTTCTTGGTTCAGGTTATTGAGGAACCGGTTTTTAGTTTCATTATTCATCTTAGCACAAATCCTGCTTAAAGTGTTCCCCGGCGTACCGGGGAAGCGTATTATTCTTCTGACTGACTATCCTGACGGGCTTTAATGTAACGGTCAAGCCTATCCTTGTTATTCATCACTTCGTCAGGTATAGCGCCGTCTCCGCCAGGGTTGCAACCAAGATACTCGTTGAGCTCAGAGCGTCGCACCTTAGTTTTTTCGACGACAAACTGAAAACGTTCAGCGTTTGAGAAAAGGGTGTCGCTTTGGTTCGTGTACGGACGCCCTAATGCTGCGGCCGGATCAGCGGCGGCAATGCGAAGCTGTTCGCCTACCCACGCGTTGGCAGCGCGCTGTGAAAAGAAGGCGACGTTTTTGCATAGCGCTCTGCCGATGTAAAGGGCGACATGGCCTTCATTTTCTCTTGTATCCAGCAATTGTTCGATGGATTTTTTTGCGTATCGCAACTGGTCAACGGTAAGCAATTTCAGCCATGCGTCTGTGCCACGCTTGCCGAGTGTCGAATCACTGAGCATATTGAGTATTGTGCGCGCCCCATCTGCCATATGTTGCCAGCGTTCAAGCTCCGCCTTTTCCTCCTCGCTCTCAGGGCGCTTAGAAAGCCCTTCAAGGTGCTTACATTGGCTTTCCATGTCGGCGATAAACTCTTCCGTCAACTGTTTGATGAACGGTGAATCGGGTTCGTCCATGTAATCGCGCAAGCCATAAGTGACAGGGATGGCCTTGAGATCCATGTCGTTGAGCAGGGCGTTAATAGACGGGTATTCTTTTCCGTCAAAATAAAGGCCGGTGTCCGGCAGCATAGATTGATGCTCTTCCGTATTTAACGACTGACTTAAGTCGCGCAGAGAACGGTAGTTTACACCTTTGAAAGCGATTGTGCTCATATCAAACTCTCCCGTTAAAGACAGGCTGTAATTCACGGTACTCCGCAGCGCTGATGGTGCGAAGTTTTACGCTTTGCGGTTTTGGTCGGGCAGGGATAAAACCCGGTTGGTTAACCTGGGTATGCCAACTGCCTTTGCGTGGCGTATCGACGGTGTTTTTGTTGCTGGGCATAATAGCTCCTGTGTCTGTCTGAGTACAGGAGTAGTATGCCAAAAGAGGATTAGGATTACAACAAAAAAGTAAAATATAATCGCCTTTTTCAGCAACATGTTGCAGCCGGCCGGCAGTGTCATGAAATGATGTCAAGGATTAGTTCATAGTTAGCCTGGTAGGAGGCATATTCTCCGACACTGATGGATAAGTCGTAGCCAGAGTGATCGAGTGAGTCGATGACACGAATGCTGACATCCTCATCGAGCTTACGTGCCAACGCATCCTTAACCTCATCCATAGAGTTGGCCTGTACGGCCACGGTTGAGTTTAGTTTAAAAGGTTTCTCATTGTTGAGAAATGTCAGGATGAACAGTGGTGTTTTCATAAATAAACCTTGTTCGTATGCGCCTTATGCGGCAGTTAACCATTGAGTTAGCGGTCCAAACTTATTATCAAAGTCGCCCGTCGGGTCGGGGTGGCGTTCCGCATAGCGCTGCATCAAACGAACCGTCATTTCTTTATCGTATACGGTGATACTGTTGATGGTGTCAGGGAGTCCGCTTTGCGGGCGAATGTCCCAGATGATAAGCGCGCCAGGTGTATGAGGAAAATAGTCAATGGCAACGCTGTCGATATCGAGTGTTTCTATATCAAGCGTGTAGTCAGGGTTGGTGTAATGGCCTTCAGGCGCAGGCGAGGTGTCAGCGCCTGCGTCAAATATGCCGTGGAATGCCGCGAGCGATGCTGCGTAGCGCCCGTCGTTACGCTGAAAGTCCAATATGGAAGCTTCAGTCCGCTGAATAGACTCAGGCGTAAAAACACCTTTTTTCAGTGTGATATTGCCAATGAATTTGTCGTGATAATTAACGACGCCAGAGCACCGGCCGGTTGATTCACAATACGGAATAACCATAAAAGGCTCATTGTTTAGCAGAACGGTGAAGCGGCTCTTTTTCATCGTATCACCGAATGCAGTGATGCCTGTCATGGCAAGCAGGCTTTCAAGCAGGGCTCGCACGTTACGCTGTTGTTCAGGTGTTACACTATTGCCAAGTTGGGCGAGTACGGCATCCGGCTTCAGCGTGTTAATATTGTTTACAGTTTTAAACAATCTGTCGCGCAGGGTTTCGCAAAAGTTGATAGGTATCGCGTTACCGAGCGTGTTGCATAGGTATCTCATGGGGTTTTATCCTGTGTTTGTGTAAAGACAGTATCGCAAAAACACGCCTAATTTACAACAAAAAAGTCGCACAGGGCGACTTTTGTTTTGTTATAAACCATGATACCAACGTGGTGGCTGTGTGAGATCCCACGGAGAACGTTCATTGCCGTTGTGGTAAGGTGGAAATAAATGAATCATTCGGACTCCGCTTCAGATTCGTCATTGGTTTCGCCAGTGTGTTCTTTAATCGCTTTTTGCAGTCTGTGAACCAATCCGCTCATGCCTGTTGTTAACCGATCAGTGCCCACTGTTGGGGAAAGGTGGCGGCGTATAGCCATGTATTCGCTGACGCGCCCGGCCATTTCACTGAGCGCAATCACTGTGGCGTCGCCGTTGTTGAGCAGGCGGTTTGCTTCCGCCGCCAACCGGCTACCATGCTGGTACAGCTGAGTGCGAATAGCATTATTACTCTGGTTGACCGCACGGCGGCTTTCCTGTTTCGTGTAAGGGTGCGCTGGATGCATGTGTGTACGTCCTGTTGTTAATTTAACGGTGCTGGCGTCGGGCTTTCTTTCCTTTAAACTGGCGCTGGTCAAGTAAAAAGGCGGGTTTTCTCATTCCCTCATGACCACGTTCACGCTCAATCTGGTAAAGCATGGCGTCGTGTTCACGCTGTTGCTTTTCGATGAGCAGGATCATCTTTTTCGTGTCATGGTGACCGCCGTGAAGAGAAAGCCCGATCTCCACGCTGTTAACGAATGCCTTGTGTTGAGAAACCACTTTATCAAGCTCTTCCTGGTTTGCTTCATTGATTAGGTTTACGAGCTGAGGTCGCTCATCAAACTTGGCTAAAATAGCTGGTTCTATGTCGATGGCAGACAAGTCGCCCACAACAACAACACTCAACCCCTCGGTCGCAAGGATTTTTTCAAGCGCTTCGCGGCATGGGTTATCGCCGGCAACAACAACGGCTTTGGGTGCGTTGTCATCAAGTGGCAAGGTTTTGTTTGTCATAATGTTTTCCTGTGTGTGAATACAGGGGTATTATGGCAAAATTTGCCCGGAGTTACAACAAAAAAGTTGGCAATATCATGGTTTTCTTTGCCATGCTGCAATGGCCAGTGCTGGCGAGGGATGCAGGTCAGTTTCGTTTCCGCAGGTATCGCAGGCGCATAGTGAATACTCGTTAACCGCAGCGCAAAGCAGCAATTTTACACCGCCACCACAACCGCAAGCAGGTACCTGGGTGTCGCCGTGAAACGCAATGGCAGAGTGATAAATGACAGGGTGAACAGGTTGTGCCGGCGTGATTTGTAATGCCACCATGGTGCCGGTTAGCGCATTTGCTTGCTGCCAGGCATCACAGGTTTCAGCAGGTGTATTATAAACACGCGTCCGGCCTTTACATTTTGTGCAGCGGCATTCGCAGCGCAAACTGTCGCCACCCATGGTGAGGAATTGTGCTTCGCCACCGCAGGGGCAATCCGCGGGATTGGCGTTATTGCAGGCATTTACAACATGCTCAGGCAGAGGTTTTTCGGGGATAAAGTAAGTAAATTTTTTCTTCAAGCAAGCTTCTCCAACATATTGCGCGCCCGTTTAAGGCAGGCTTTGCAGGTGATCTCATAGTCATATTGCTTACCGTCAGGCGTGGACGATTTACAAATAGAGTCAACCCACGCCTTGCCTTTGTCCCGGGAACAGAGAAAGTCGCCTTCACTACGCACGAGGCGTCCCCGGGTGAAGTCTTCGGTAAACTCAAGGTGCATGACGGAGGCGGCATTTTGCCCATTACCCATAGAGTTAGGCTGTAGGCCGGAGAGTACCGGCCTGAACCCGCTCACCCATGAGAACGGCAGTGCACGTAAGGGTTTGTTGGCCTCTTCGATGCGACGGTATCTCGCCCAGCTTGCATCGATGTCAGCCTGTTGCTGTGCCTCCATGCGCGCAATACGAGCCGCTTCAGCAGCCTGAATGTCAGCATGGCTTTCACAGTAAAAGTTTCGTCCCATGCCCAGCGCAACACTGGTGTCATCAGGATAAGGGCAGGGGGTGTCGAATGTGAGTGTTTCGTTTCGTGGCGGATCAAGTACAACAACACCATCTTTTACTTTTCCGGTAACGTCTTCGCGTCCAAAGCGCAGCGCGTTGACAAGATTAGGGCTGATAATCCCACGGTAATGTAAGGTGTGACGCATTCTCTTTCCTGTTTAGGTGCTCCTGCCGTAATGTTATCAGATTTGGTGTTTTTTACAACATTTTAGTTTGCCTTTTTGGTATGTATATTGCTTTCAATCTTGTCGTTAAGTCGGTAATTGAAAAAATTTGATAACAGGGAGTTGGAAGATGAAAAAGTGGTTAAGTGTTATTGTTGCGGGAACTTTAGCGTTAACAATGGGCGCGTCGGCACATGCAGAAATGCAGATAAAAGACTGGAAGACTGAAGGTGATGGACTTATTGTGTTTGATACTGAAACGGGCCTGGAGTGGCTCAATCTTCAATCTACCATAAGAAATTCGATAAACACAATTACGCCGCTGCTGGAAACAGAATTTGCGGGGTTTTCCGTGGCAAACAAGTCGCAAATTGATGAGATGTTAAATGGTGTGATGCCGTCAATTTTTACCACGGAAGATTATTATCTTGGACGTGACGGTTCAACGGACAGAGTGGCATCACCGCTTGTTGATACGAGTGAGTCTGCGCTGTTCAGGACGCTGTTTCGCGCAAAGAAATCTTACACGTATGGCGTTTTTGCCCACAATGAAGATCCATCCGGCGTATATACTGCGGGGATATTGGGCAGCAATATATGGAGTTCAGGTCAGGTTGCGTATTATGACTTGCGCTTAGACCGAGACGATTACGCGATGGAAGAAAATAAGTCGGGTGTGTATTTGGTTTCACAGGGCGGGTACTCTTACTCATCGTTAAATGATGAGGAAATGCAGAACATTCAAGCTAACGCAATGGCTAACGTGTCATCCCCTCTGGGGTTAGGCGTGGCGGGAATAGCCCTGATGGGGTTTGCTGCCAGGCGAAAGCTTTAATTTGAAAAATCCGACGACTCATTCGAAGGATAGAGTTGCGGAATTTCGTCATGTTTTTTTAATTTTGCGTTAAAGCGGGCTTGCTCCGCTTTTTTTGTGGAAAATAATATTTTAAGTTTATTTTTTACAACATTTTTGATAATATGAAGAGGTTAAAACACAGGACAAATTAATGCGCCATCATTCAGTACTTACATCGCCGGATTTTGCGACCCTCAATGAAGGTCAGAAGATCACTGCGCTTGCCGCTATGCAGGGCAAGAACATCCTGATTTCAGGTGGTGGTGGTGTGGGTAAGTCTCACCTGATACGTTTCATTGTGCAGCATCTGACCGATCTTATTCTTACTGCTTCTACGGGTATTGCAGCCATTAACATTATGGGGCAGACACTGGACAGTCTGATGGGGTTTAACCAGTCTGTCAAAACGCCACTGGATGCCCGTAAAATGGATGATGCAACCGTTGAACGTCTTGCGCTGGTGACGGCCATCCTGATTGATGAGGTGAGCATGGTACGCGCCGATAAGCTGGACATGCTGGATCAGCGTCTTCAGGCAGCGAAGGGAAACAGCCAACCTTTTGGTGGTGTGCAAATTATACTGGTTGGCGATTTCTGTCAGTTGCCGCCGGTGGTAAGCAATAAGGCCGCAGATAAGCAATATCAGCGCCTTTATCAGAAACGTTTGTTCGCCTTTGAGTCTGACGTGTACCCAAGAGCAGGGTTTACACCCTATGTGCTGAATGAATATGTGCGCCAGGGTCATGAGGAAACCCGTCGTGTATTACGTAACCTGCGCATGGGGAATAAAATTCAGGACGGTGTTGATTTCATCAATTCAGCGGCACGTGGTCGCGTTAATGAAAACAGCTTGCGCATTTGTAAAACGAATGATCGCGTAGCAGAAATTAACCGCGCCGCATTTGCAGAACTGGACTCGGAAGCGTTCACAACACACGCGGTCAAAAAAGGCTATTTCCCATTTGGATCAATGCCTGTGGATATGAAGATCCCACTGAAACAACATTGCCGCTTGTTGCTAACAGTCAACAAGCCTGAGGATGGCTACCTGAATGGCGATCTGGGCACTCTGATGGGATTCCACAAGCATTATCTCGTTGTTAAGCTGGACAGGGGCGGTGTGGTTTATGTTGAGCCTCACACGTGGGAAAATTTTGAATACGACGTGGATTCCGAATCGGTATCACTGAGCAAAAAAGCCGTTGGCACCTTTACGCAATACCCTGTAAGGTTGGGGTATGCCATCACCGGCCATAAATCTCAGGGTATGACACTGAATTCAGCCGTAGTTGATTTTTCAGGACGATTCAATGCTGACGGGCTGGCATATGTTGTATTGAGTCGTGTTCGCTCACTGGACAACCTGAAGCTGACTGCGCCTCTGCGCGTATCAGATATCCGTACCAGTGAAAAAGCCAGAACGTTCACGTATCAGATATCTATGGAAGCACTGAACCGTCGGGATGAGGACAGAGCACGCTTTTTATCTGGCACTCAGTGGGCGGATGCGGCATAATAACAAATACTGAAAGATGCATAATGTGGCATCATAAAAAGAGGTTTTAATGTTGAAAGCTGTCCAATTCAGACCGCATCGCGGAGTGCTGGCGGAATCAATGGCCGCCGTTATAACAGTAAAAAACAAACAGGAACTGGTGTCCCACCTTAATGACACCCTGCTTTTAGCGCTGGACGTGCCATCTCTGAATATTAAAGATGTAGCATTTGACGCGAGGAATGGTTGGGACACAAAGAGTGTGTCTGTGTCATTGAAAGAGGGTGAGCCTCCTGCGGTGGTGGGATACTTGAGTGATAACCTGAAAGAATAAGGGAGCCGTGATGTCTGAGGTTTTATCTGAATTAAGAGAGCGTCTGTTGCAGGACGAGTCACAGGTTGAAGGGAGGTGGGTTGACTGTGAAGAACGCCAGCCACCACAAGGTGATTATGTATGCAAGCTCGTCTCTACCGGGTATCGCTCGTCAACTTCACCGTTTGGCAAAATGGGTGTGCGCCGGCTCAAAGGTGATACATGGTTTGGTGGTGTACGGCCTTTCTCTGATTATGAAACCGTCACACACTGGTGGGAGCAACCTTGATGAACTATGCGGCCAGGTATTTTTAAGGCGTCAGGAGAATCCCGTTATCAGGCAGCGAGCTTTTCCGAGTCGCTTGCTTACGCTATGATAGATGCCATAAAATCCAGTCCCTCAATGCGTGAGGCGTTTCATTCACTGGATGCCGGAACATTTGAAGACGTCAGCCTGAATGCGATGCTGACAGCCATGGTAAACCAGTTTGATATTACATTTGGTGAAGCGAAAAATATAGATATAGCCTCTGCGTCTTTTGGCGCGTTTCCGGCCATTAAGGAAACCATGCCGTTTGAAGAAAAACGTCTGGTTATCGATCGGATGCGGGAATACCACAGAAACGTACTGAGCGCATACGCACAAAAAACAGAAGAAAATCAGGAGAAAGAAGTGACGTTATGGTCACGTATCTGCGCCTGGTGCGAGGTGTTGGTGCTGCGTTAGGTTTGCCAGAGGCAAAAACCGGAATTATCCGGTTTTTTTATGCCTGAAAGCAGGTGTTATCAAAAGTGTTGCTGAACCTGGATGCCGGTTTACCGGCAGGAACAGGACAGGCTATTCACTCTTTGGTTTGTAGTGGTAAACGAAGTAATGGAAAAGCCCACAAATAGCAGCGACGATTGCACCTGTGATAATCAATGCGGTGTCGGGCGTTTCTTTTAAAACATCGGTGCTCATTGCGAATAAAACCGACAAAAGGGCGGCAGCGGTTATCATGGCAGCGCCGTAGATGATGCCTTTTCTTACTTTTGAAAGAGCGACAAGTAACCCGCCTATCCCCAGGATGAAAGAAAATACCGCGAGGAACTGTAAATACCAAGCTGTATGCAGGGATAACATGGTTTGGCTGAATAAACCAATCATGAGAAGCGGTGATGCGGCCAGCATGCCGATGGTTGACAGAAAATCCGGTGAGTTCGATTTGTCCGGCGAGGCGTCAGTTTTAGTGTGATTCATGCAAAGTTACCTTTTGTGAAATGAAAGCCGGTCTTTGCTGATAAGCGAAAGACCGGTGCGTTTGGCGTTGCGTTACATTAATGACTTGAGATCGTATTTTTCAAGTAAGGGCATCGCCTCTTCTTTGGAGAGAATGGTGTAATTGATGCCACCGTACCCGCGAAAGCCGTTTAATTCTTTGTGAATATTGATAGCGTGATAACCTACCAGTTCACCGGTGGCCTGGATCCACATTTCAGGCGTCATATCTTCCGCTTTCAGGTAGCTTGGCAGGACAACGTTAACACCACCGCGAAAGTCGCAGTGGCTGGCAAAAAACACAATGCCGTGGCGACTGTTAATATGCCCGAAAGGCATGTCATTCATGGGTTTTCCGTGAAACCAGCTCATATTGTTCTCTCCACGCGAGCTTTGATAGCGCTAACCGCTTTGGCGGCGCGGGATGCATCTTCAGTGCAGGAGAACGGTGCACTTAACCATAAAGTAGACCATTCATTGTCGTTGGTGGCAGGTTTGACATCCCAATGCACCACAAAAGAGGTGCGCCCTTCCGGGGTGTCGCAACTTGTCTTCTGGAAATCAACCCGGAAGCAAACCGAGTTCTTACTGATAGCGGGGGTGATGGAAACCTCCGCTTTCTCATTAGCCAACGGCATCATGGCTTTAGCCACCATAACGTCAGGTTGGTAATTTAACACTGAATCTCGAATTTCCATCATGGCTCCTTAATGAACGTTGGCACCGTTGCGACGTTTTTGATTGCCAGGCTTGCGTTTACTACTAGCTTGACGCTGAGGGTTGCCTTTAGGTTGCGCCTGGCGAGCGTTGGCAGGTTTTACCTTGGGGGCTTCAGCAGGCGCTTTGCCCTCGCGAACCAGAGACCAGTGGTGAATGCGTGCAGCGGCTTCAGTAGCGTGTCGGGTGTTATCCAGCTTATTGCCGTTAATAAGGCAAAGGAAACGTCCTTCCGCTACCGGTTTTACTTGCAGACCGGCTTTTTCATTGCAGGCAATGACGTCATCGTAAGGCACCAAATCGAATTCTTCGCGCTTGCGGTTTTTCGGGATGGCCACGGACATGACGTGAGGTGAAACTTTATGCGCTTCCGCGTAAGGGATGATGTCGCGGGTAAAGCTGGTCATTAAAGGTAAATATTTGTTCATTGTTGTTTTCTTCCTGTGTGTGAATACGTTAATCATACCGCACCCAACAAAAATTACAACAAAAAAGTTATTTTATTTTAGGCGGTTTAGGCGGTATGCCAGGAAGAAAGAGCGTTCCTTGTTGTTTGCCATGCTATCCTCCCTGATAGTCAAGGCCGGAGTGTAACACAGTGAGAACAACAAGGGTAGTAGCCCGATTTTAGTTACAGGATCTTTTCACGCTGATGGATAGACTGGTAACTGTCAGGTGCGGCATTACCTTCAGGTACGCGGAAGTGCAGACCGGTAATGCCTTTTTTATGCTGTCCGCCAAACACGACTACATCAATATCGTTATCGGTCAGGTTTGGAAAGTCTTGTTTTGCAACGTTAGCCATCGCGTTAACAGACGCAATGGATGCGCTGTAGTTGCTGGTGTTAATTTCGACAAGTCCCTGACTTGTCACCCCTTTAAATAGCGTCACAGGTGCAATCCATTCCTTCTTTATCGGGCTGATTAAGCGGCACAGCCGCAAGCAGTGCGTCACTGATGAAGTGATATAGTGGTTGCTCGTCAACCACCAGCGGCTTACTGAATGTCGACGTCAGATATGCATTAAGCTGTGTGAAAGCCTCCGGGTTGACGACTTTTACCGTTGCTTCGTCGTTCCACTTTCCGGCAACGGCAAAGAAGCAGACAACATGACCATTGAAGGTCAGGCGTAGCAGGGTCTGTGCGTAGCGGTCGTCGTGATTTGGGCTGATGTGCGCCAGGACGTCAATGATCACGTTGGCGTCCTGCTGCCAGGCCATGCTGGTGATATTGTCCTCACCAATAGCAAGCAGCTTAGCCTGGTGCAGAAATTCAATAATGGTCGCAGGAAACCATGTTTTCTGGTCATGCAGTGCAGGCTGCACCATAAGCTCTTCCAGTGTAGGTCGGCGTATTGCAGACATGATGCTTCCTTCTTCTCGCGTTGTTCATGTCGCTGGTAAACCACTTCGTCCAACAGGGCGGCTTGGTTGCCCAGTAAACGATACAGTGATTCGCCCGGCTCGGCAGCATATTTTATCGCTGAGCTCATCTGTGACTTGAGGTAGTCGTCCAGTGCTTTGGCACTGTCGGCGTTAAGTACAGTCGTTGAATCATACCCTTCTTCCCGGATAAACATCAGTGTCAGCGTGTCATTGTAATAAAGGAAGCGGATGTCCGCGCCGTTATTGTCGTCATGCCGGTTTCTGCTGTATGTGTCGATAACGTCCTGAATGGTTAGCGGCGAGTGTGTCGCAGCTAACGTCTCATCGCTGAAGGCATTGATGTAGTACGGATAAACACTCAGTGTTTCGTCAATGACATCGCGAAGTGTACACGGTGTACGCGGGTTGTCGGCAGCGAGCTCAGTAAGTGCTTCCACGGTCAGCGCAGGTGGCTTAAGAAAGGCTGCGGGAACCTCTTTAAAACAGATGTAACCTGAGTCAACGTCGTCATTGCGCAGTAACATGCCAGCAAAGTGAACGGATAGGCCGTTGTGTTCATCGGATGTCTGAAGCAAGACAGTGTCAGCGCTCCCGTCCGGCACGTCGATGTTGACAGCACGGACAATGTAGAGCAGTGTGTATTCAGGCATCGTTTTGTCATTCACAATCGCCACACGCCAGTCACTCAGATCAAGGTGCGGCCCCTGATTAAAACGCTTGATGGTATCGAATGCCTGGTAGAAGGTGTGTCTTACCAATTCGTCCTGTACGGCCTCTGCGAGCAGACCCGCGCCTTTTTCAGAACGGGTGAGCTGACGTGGTGGAATGATGATCATAATTGAACTCCGTTAAAATACGCATTCATAGCTTCGGTGATCATGGGGTTCATTTCCTGATACGGCATGCCCGATAAAATGTTATTGGGGATGCAGTCATCCACCAGCAGGTAGCCGTAACCAATGTCAACTGACATGTCGGAGCCACTACTGTGCAGATAAATAAACCAGCTTCCTTCGATTTCCAGAAAGCCAATACTGGTATCGGCAGCAAGCGCGCTGCTGATGGCCTCATCACTGGGTTTGCAGTAGATGGGGTAAACGGTGTTGTAGCCCAGTTCGCAACGCTTGTCGATGTTGGACAGTGTTTTCTCATCGTCGCCTTCAACAAAGTCAAGAAGAGGGATGGCTTCTTTGATGCCCTGAATGAGCGCGTCGCCACTCAGTTCCGGCGTATCGGCAAGCAGGCGGCGCATGACAGGCACAGGATTGCCGCCAAGCGGTGGCATTTCATTGCGATCCATGTTGTCGATTTCATCGCTTAATTCATTTAACCAGTCATTCTCTGCCGCCAGGAACTCTTTGCCCAGCGCGTAATCTTCAATGCCGGTAAACAATTCGGTAATAGCGTCAAAGTAGTCACTGTGATTGTGGAAATACTGGCGCAGAAGGTAATCTGCGTTTTCGTCGATTTTGAGCGCATCCGTGTGGATAGCCGGCATGCGGAAAAAGGGTGTTGTCATGATTTGTCTCCGTGTTTGTGTAAAAGTAGTATGGCATGCAGAGAAATAGATTACAACAAAAAAGTTATACCTTTTATAAAGTGGCGAAAGAAATATTGCAAAGCGATTTTTTTGGGCACGTGTATTGCTTGTTTTTTTGTATTGTTGTGACGCAAGACAGGGACAAAAAATGAAAAACTGGAAAAAAGCCATTGCAGCCATAAGTATGCTGGCTGGGATCGCCTTTAGCGCACAAGCTGAAATGGTGTCCGGTGAAGAAATGCTGAAAAATATTTACTTTACTGACGGGATTGATGAGTGGACCTTATATCAGGGTAACTACAATCTCAACACCAGTTTTTTGACGGCCAGTCAAAATGCTATCACAGAAGAGCAGGAATACGCCATTTTAGGCAACCAGTCAAACTACTTCTTGTTTGGCCAGGAAATTACTGACCTGAACACCGCGCTGGTGGACAACGGGCACATGATGTTTGATGCGCAGGTGGGGATGAACTCAACGAACAACAACGATCCTGCGCGAATGCTGGTCAGATTTCTTGATGAGAACGGCGATGAGATCTCAACGGCAGCAACCGCGCAGTACCGCCGCTACCAGTGGACGCGAAACGCACTGGATGGTTATGTGCCTGAAGGAACGCGCACAATCGTGATGATGTTTGAGTCAACAAAATTAAGCGGCAACTATAACAGCTCCGCCTTCTTTAACCCGTCCCTGGTTATCGGAGCGGACAGTGATGAAGCCGTTGAAAGTTTTGGGTTGGCAAGCTTAACAGCGCAACAGGCCGCGTTGGTGTCGGCTCCGGCAAGCCTTGCGGGGCTGCTGATGTTTTGCGGCCTGGTGAGGCTGAATGGTCGATCAGCACGCATCAAAGTCTCATGACACAATCATGAGAGAGAATAAAAAGCCCGTTCAACGGGCTTTTTATTTGCCTGTTTGCCGCCAGAGTATGGTAAAGGAATAATCATAAGGTTTTTGACATGGAAGATTTGCTGGAGTTGGCTTTTCGTCTCATTGCAGGTGTTTTAAGGGCGGTTGCGTGGCTTATAGATGCGCTGTTTATATTGGATTTTTTTGAACAAAGGTCAGCCGCATTCTACGACTCAATTCTGAGAATGAGTCGCTAGTCTAGGCTGACAAGTTAGTTGACGTCACAATTTTTTGCGGGTAATATCGAAAG
>OCVR010000340.1_pt1 | contig 39247 bp, 34 predicted proteins | sample 1539091 | NCBI WGS metagenome assembly OCVR01 (sample SAMEA3355530, study PRJEB22509) | marine metagenome | biome: marine; feature: coastal ocean; material: water | place: USA | collected 2010-08-07 | depth 16 m | reverse complement strand
CCTGCGCGTAACTCATCAAGGTAGAGATTTTCATTGTTAAACCCATAATATTCGAACGACAAATTCTACGGTGACCGGTACGGGAAAAGCAATGATATGCATCGGGCCCTGACATTGGGCTGAGGTATCGTCTATAGCTCATATATAACGGGGCTTATGTCGATACCTGAATTACACTTGAAGGTCTGGAAATAAATTCCAGATATGGCGTTGTCAGTTCTCACAGACCAGCTTTCGGGGCAAAATGGCCAGTTTGGAAAAAATAGACTATTTTTTTGAGACAAACTTTTCCTCAACCTTATCAAAAAGTAGATGAGTTTCTTTCTGCTAAAGTTGATGTGCTCGCGCCGTGCGCGATGGAAGGTGCTATTAACGAAAACTCAATCTACAATACACAATATAGGTTCGAGTTTTGTTGACGACCTTGAGCTGACGCTGGAAAGGGTTTCAAAATGATCAAGGTGAGACATGGCATCTTCACGAGGTGAGTTCTCCTCCCGATTTGGGTTTGTAATGGCTGCCGCCGGCAGCGCTGTAGGTCTGGGCAATATCTGGGGTTTTCCCACACAAGCTGCCAGCAACGGAGGCGCGGCTTTTCTGCTGGTGTATCTATTCCTGACATTTACTCTCGCCTACCCCGCCCTGATGGCAGAACTGATTATTGGCCGGCACGCCCACGCCAATGCGGTAAGTGCTCTACGATTGATCTCGCCCAACACTCTGCTTAAGCGTATTGGGGTATCTGCCGGTGTGTTTGGCTTTATCGTCGCTAGTTTGATTCTCAGTTTCTACGCTATTGTGGCAGGTTGGATGATCGCATTCTGCTTGTCTTCCCTCGCTACTCTTGCTGGCATGGCGTCCCTTAGCAGTTGGCTCACGTCGTTCAGCCTGCCCCGCAATATGCTCTTCATGCTGCTCTTTATCGGACTTACCATTACCATCATTGCCGCTGGAGTGAAGGAAGGCATCGAACGCTGGTCGGCGCGACTCATGCCTGCCCTGCTGGTGTTGTTAGTACTTTTGGTCTTCTATGTCCTGACGCTGGACGGTGCAATGGAAGGCCTGAAAGTCTATCTGTTGCCCGATTTCGAGCGGGCCCTGTCACCAAAGTTAATCATCGCTGCCCTTGGCGCTGCCTTTTTCTCATTGTCACTGGGAGTCGGTACCATGTTGATTTATGGCTCTTATATCAGTGACAAGGAGAATCTGCCCTTGCTGGGTGGCCTGGTGACCGTTGTCGATATCTCCATTGCAGTACTCGCAGGCTTCCTGGTGCTGCCAGCCATGTATGTGGCCCTTCATAACGGCGTGCAAATATTCACTGAGGCAGGCGCCTTGATTTCAGAGGACACCCTTATTTTTACCGTTTTGCCCGAACTGTTTGCGACCATGGGGCTTGTCGGTACCCTAGTCAGCCTCACTTTCTTCTTTCTTATGAGCATCGCCGCGCTAACTTCCTCCATCTCCATGCTGGAGGTGCCGGTGGCCTATACTATTGAGGAACACGGCATCTCGCGGAAAACTGCAGTGCGCGCAATCGGTGGAGCCATTGCCATTGTCAGTACGCTTATCCTGCTGAACTTCGAGGATCTTTTTGGTTTCGTTATCGCCTTTACGACGCGCTACAGCCAACCCTTGCTGGGCTTCATGTTCTGTGTCTACGCCGGATGGGTGTGGAGTCGCCACTCGATTCTCGAAGAGTTGCGTAAAGGCTATCCAGAAGTAGAACAGGGCCTGTTCTGGAAGATCTGGCCCTGGTACGTGAAATTCCTGTGTCCGCTGATTATCCTGGCAATATTTGCCCAGTCCCTGATTGGCTAAGGGGCGAGCTGGAAACTGTTACGAAATTGACGCTAAGCCGGTGGCCTGAGAAGGGCCCTGACATTGGGCAGGTAATACCAAAGAGTCAGTGCGCGAGCGACGAAATACACATGTAACGACAACCATAATCCATGATTTAGAAAAACCGGTGCTAGAAGGTACCAGGCTGCAAGGTAAGCCAGTAACGAGACGAGCATGGCGTTGCGCATCTCACGTGTGCAAGTCGCGCCGATGAATACACCATCAAGCAAATAACACCAAAGCGAAATGACAGGTGCAGCGACTGCCCAGAGCAGGTAGGTCCTGGTTGTATTTCTCACCTCCTGGACGTTTGTGAGTAGATCGATCAAAGCCGGCCCCGCCAGGAAAATAGCAATGGTGAGGATTGCGGCCGTCAAGAATCCCAGTTCACAGATATAACGCAGTGTTCGGTCAAAACCATTACGATTCTTTGCGCCGACGGCGGTTCCGATAAGGCTTTCGGCGGCAAGTGCGTAACCATCCAGAAAGAAGGCTGAAAAACTCACGAATTGCATCAGGATTGCGTTGGTTGCCAGCATAACATCGCCCGATTTAGCGCCCTGGTTGGTAAACCATGCAAAGGCGAAGATCAGGGTCAAGGTTCTGATCATAATGTCTCTGTTAACACTAAGGGTTCGGCGTACCGCCTGAAGGTCCCTGACGATGCTCATCGGGACGCTGATGCTGCCGTAGCTGCTGTTCATATGTCGATAGACGATGAAAATTCCAACAGTAGTCGCAAGAATCTCGGCGATAACGGTCGCCGTAGCGATGCCGGCTACACCCCAACCCAAGCCAACGACGAAAACGAAATCCAGAACGATGTTGGACCCATTGAGCAATAGCTGTATCCACAGGATGGTTTTGGATTTCTGGTGCCCGAGCAGATACCCCATCACCACGAGGTGGGTAAGGCTAAGGGGGGCTGTCCATATCCTGATACCGAAATAGGTAGCGGCAGCCTCTTCAACGGCAGGACTTCCATCAATGACTGAAAATGCGAACCCGGCGAGGACATTCTGGAGTAGCAATAGAATTAAGCCGATACTGACCGCAAGGATCAGTGCTCTATAGAATGCGGCTTTAGTGCCATCGTTGTCTTCTGCGCCACGGCACTGGGCGATCAGGCCGGTAGTACCCATTCGCAGAAAACCAAACCCCCAGTAGATGAAACTGAAAATCATCGCACCAATAGCGATGGCCCCGATCAACGCCGGGTTGCCGAGATTTCCGATGACTGCGGTATCAACCAGCCCCAATAGCGGAGTGGAAAGATTGGACAGTATGATGGGCCACGCAATATAGAGTACGGTTTTGCGGGTGAGGGGTTTGTCCATAGAGACATTAAAGAACAAGGGTAGACGATGATAGCATTGCGGGGGCAGGATGAGGTCACCGGGGCATCACATGATCTCATTCAAAGACTGGGGAAAAAGAAAGTTATCTGCCGTTGTTGACCATACTGCTTATCCGGGTCGTTTCACCCGTTCCTGAAGTCGTAGTCTTGAGTGATTCGGCTGTCGCTGTAACCCGGGTCTATTAGAACCGTCACTATTATTCTTTCTCCTGGCGGTTTGGTTGTCGCTAATCTGTCAAGAGGTGGAGAACTCCTTGTGTGTCGAAAACCAACGTGTAAGTGACGCCTTCCTGCTGCGTGTTGCTCATGCTGGCGAGCGTCTCTGTGTTGTCTGAAGTTCGCACTACGTATTCGACTTCATTGGCTATGGATTCGTAATTCAGTTGTGCAGTGAAACCGATATCGTCCAGCAGGGGAGCCACCTCATCCAGGTCCTGGCCAGACTTGAGAATGTAGAAGTCAACAGGTTCATTGCTACCATTAATAAATTTAAACAGTACTCGATCACGAACAAGACGAAAGGAATCAGTGGCGCTGAGCGAGCGGGTAGTTGAAGCGGCATCAGTAGTATTGTTTTCAAAGGTATAAATTGATTGGAATACTCCCCCCCTTATCGTGACGGGATCTGGGCTTTCTTCCAGAATCGTGCCACTGGCATCAGTAATTTTGAATTCGACGCTGCCGTTTTCTGCTTCCTGTGAGCTGCTGCGTGTCTGATTGATGATATCCGGGTATACAGCAGTTCCCAGCATTGCAGTTATAGAAGATTGCTCTGAGTAATTCCCGACTCTGATGGATGCCGACTGGGATTCGTCCAGAATGGTTGAGCCCGTTGAGCCTATGGTTCGGATCACATCGGCGTGATTTGCTCCATCGGGTCCGAAGTCATCTACCAGGGCGTACAAGTCTTCCGTTTTTTCTAAAATTTCGAGGGCGCCGCTATCGAATAACAATTCGTTTGAACCTGCGACTGTGATTCGAATTTGCTGATTGGGTCCGGCATCTACGGAAAACCTGCTGGTGAAGCTGCCTGAAGTCACAGTGGCTAAAGGGGCAGCATCAGTGAGTACTGCGTCCAGCTCCGTGAGATAAATGTCTACCATGGAGTGATGGGTCAGGTTAGACGCGAACCAGATGTCTGCGACACCTGCCGGGCGGTTACTCGAAAGAATGAAGGGGGCGTCTACGATCTGGATATTCGGTTGACTCAGGCTGCCCATCCACAGATAAGTCGTGAGTCCGTCTTCGGTAATTGGCTGGTTTTCGCCTTCGACGACAGTCACTTCGTCGTCGTTGGCGTCCAGGTACGCGATTTCCCAGTCGTACTTGTCGACTGGTATTTGTCCAATTGACTGAGCTAACGGAAAGCGTACCGCTGTTCGGTCCCGCCCATGGAAAATAATCAACTCGGGGCTGTCGGGCATCATGTTGACGAACTGAACGAAGCCGCTTTTGGAAACAAAATCGGTGTCTTCATTAAAACCTGAGTCAGAACCACAGGCGCTTAGCAGAAGAATGGCGAGCAGTAGAAAAACTGACTGCGTATTCCGAGTAGGCATGTTTTGAACCGCGCGACTAAAAAAAGGTGATGCTATCGTTAACTGCCTCGAGAGTCGAGTTGGATTGTCTTTTGAAGGATTCCAGTGTGCTGTTAAGTGTATAATAGTGTTAGCTTTGGTTGAACTAAAGGGTGAATGATGCAGCTGCAAGTGAGCGAGGAAGATAGGCAATTCCGGGAGGAGGTAAGGACTTTTCTGTCAGAAAACCTCGATCTACACCTCAGCCGCAAGGTGAAATTAGGCTATCCAATTTCCAAGGAAGAGCAGGACGGCTGGACACGGATCCTAAATGCCAGGGGTTGGGCCGCACCTAACTGGCCGGTCGAGGTTGGTGGGCCAGGATGGACCATGCTTCGCAGGCACCTGTTTGATATCGAGATGAAAATGCATCACGCGCCGGAGCTTCAGGGGTTTGGCTTTTCCATGGTGGGACCGGCGATTATCAAATATGGCACGCCGGAGCAGAAGAACTATTACCTGCCGAAGATTCTTAATGCTGATATTTCCTGGTGTCAGGGATACTCGGAACCGCAGTCGGGCTCAGACCTGGCATCGGTCAGAACCAGGGCTGTGGTTGACGGTGATGACTATGTTGTCAGTGGTTCCAAAATCTGGACCAGTGCCGCAGAACGGGCTGATCACATTTTCATGTTGGTACGCACGGATACGGAGGCCAAACCGCAATTGGGCATTACCTTCCTGCTGATGGAAATGAATGACCCTGGGATCACTGTCGAGCCGTTGCTGGCTTTTAACGGCAAGCGACTCTGGAACCAGGTGTTCTTTGATCAGGTTAGGGTGCCCAGAGCGAACAGGCTGGGTGAAGAGAACAGAGGCTGGAGCGTAGCAAAAAATTTGCTGGGTAATGAGCGTTTGCTGGTGTCCAGGGTCGCAGAGAATCGAAGAATATTGTCGAACATCATGAGCGCTCTACGTGAAGCCCCCCATAAGGCCGCATTCAGAGAAAGTTTGGCATCGTTGGTGATACGACTTGAAGCGCTGGATGCAACAGCGCTACGTCTACTAACGAAATTCGATAAGGGTCATGAAATCGGTGCAGAGCCGTCCATGCTGAAGTTAAAGGGCAGCCAGCTCGTGCAGGATATGGATAGAATGCTCTATGAGATAGTTGGGTATCTTGGTTTACCGCAGGATTCGACGATGCGGGAGGGCGGTCCGGCGGGCGCCGAGGTTGCTGACATGGTGGCGAGTGGCTTGTTTCACCATCGTGGTTACACGATTGCCGGCGGTACCAGTGAGATTCAACATAACATCATTGCCCAGCAGGTGCTGGGACTATGAACGGTATTATTTAGCTCACCTGAAGTTCACTCCCGCGATGTTAATCCCCTCGGTCTGCAATAAGTCTACCGACACAGGCGGTCAGTTTTTTTGCTGCCGGGATGTGCAAAAACTCATTAGGCCCGTGAGCATTGGAATGTGGGCCAAGGATGCCTGTCACCACGAATTGCGCATTTGGGCTTCTGCTGGCGAGAAATTCCATAAACGGGATGCTCCCACCGCAGCCCATGGCAATCGCGGGCGCGCCGAAGTAATCCATTGAAGCCGCCATTAGACTGTCCTTTAGATCAGGCGTAGTAGCAGGTGCATGCCAACCGGCATTTGGTGTGTGGAAGGCGGCACTGACATCGGCGTCGTTTGGTGCATCGTCAAGCAGAAGAGCCTCGAGAGCAATAGCGGCCTTCACGGCATCAGTTGTCGGAGGGATTCTTAGGGCCAGTCGGGCGGTGGTCTCTGGGCGCAGCACGTTCCCTGCCTGTTCAGGGGAAGGTGCTCCGCCAATCCCAGTTATCGCAAGGCTCGGCGCCCATGTATTATTTAGGACCAGTTCGGTGGGGTCATCAGATATTGGATGGCCGTGTCCGGCAAATGGATACATTTCTGCAAATGAATCAGCGAGTACCTGGCCTGCGGCGATAGCCTCTTGCCGGCGAATGTCTGGGATCTGTTCGTTCAGAAAGGAGGGTTTGATAAACCCTGTGTTCTCATCTTCGAGCCTGGAAATAATTTGTCGGAGCAGGCGAAAACTGGAAGGAACAATGCCTCCCGCTGCACCGGAATGTACGCCCTGGGTCAGTACGCGAACAGTTAGGTCTGCGACCAACATCCCCCTTAGCGAGGTGGTTAGCCAGAGTTGATCGTAGTTGCCGCAGGTCGAGTCAAGCGCGATGACAAGATCCGGATCACCAATGATTTCGCTAAGTCTTTCCATATAAAGCGGGAGGTCGGGGCTGCCGCTTTCTTCAGATGCTTCGATAATGACGTTGATACGCGGTCGCGCTAGTTTTTGGTCCAATAGTGACTTAATCGCTGCAATCGCCGCATAAATGGCATAGCCATCGTCAGCGCCGCCCCTGCCATAGAGCTTTTCGCCGCGGATAACAGGGCTCCACGGCGCCAGTCCATCTTCCCACCCGTCAAACTCCGGTTGCTTGTCCAGGTGACCATAGATCAGGATATTCTGGTCAGTATCGCCCTCCAGGGTCAGGAGAATGGTGGGTGTCAATCCGGGTAATTGATGGACCTGGACTTCAAGTCCTGGAACCTCCTGGGCCTTTACCCACGAGACCATGTGGTTAACAGCATCATGCATGTAACCATTTGCTTCCCAAGAAGGGTCGAATAATGGCGACTTGTTAGGGATTCGGACGTACTCGGTTAGGCTGGGAAGAATGGCATCATCCCAAAATTGATTGATGTAACGGGTATTTTGTTCTGGATTCATTGAGATTTGTCGGAATTTTCTAAATTCGCCTTGGTAGCGGGGGGGGCATTGCTAGATTCAGAGAAAAACTCCCCTTCGATAGTGTGGCCCGGTTGCCCATCGGCATTCCGGAAACCACCACCCTGAAAATGGTTATGCATTTGAAATTGACTGAAACTGGTTGAACGAATAATGCGGGCCGCCAGGGGGCGTCTCAAACCTGGAAGCAGGCAAACAAAGCCAACGATGTCGGTGGCAAATCCAGGCGTCAGCAGAAGAGCTCCGCCAATAATCAACATGATTCCTTCGAGTAATTCTGATTCGGGAATTTCTCCTCTTTGTAACTTCTCCTGAACCCTGGTCAGGGTAGCCATTCCTTCTAATCGAAGTAGCCATACCCCGCAAATTGCCGTCAGCACCACCAGTCCAACCGTGGGCAATGGACCAATCGTACCGCCCACCTCGATCAGGATGATCATTTCAACCAATGGAATGATGAAAAACAGGAAAGTAGCTGTACGCACAAGGTGCCTGTAGGCATGGATTAAGGCGACTCTAACTAAACGGGGAAGAACTGTCACCCAAAGTGTTTTAAGCGTGTGGTAGATTATGCTTTTTTAAAAGACTGCCAAGAGCGTGAATCTGTGATGGACCTGTTTATTGATGGCAAAGTCGGTCTCCTCGAAGCCCGTTATTCGGAAGCTGCATCGGTGACGGGCGTAACCGCTGTGCTCTGTCATCCACATCCGCAGTATGGGGGAACGATGAATGACCTGGTGCTGGGGGCGCTCGAGCCAGCGCTACTGGCCTCAGGCATCAGTAGCCTGCGATTTAACTTTCGTGGCGTCGGTGGTTCTGAGGGCAGATACAACGATGGTGAAGGCGAAATCGACGATGTGGTTGCAGCAACAACCTGGGTGCGTGAAAGGTCGGTTGGTGAACGGATAATGCTGGTGGGGTACTCCTTTGGGGGCGCTGTGGCCCTGTCAGCACAGGAACGGGTGGCGCCGGAAAGTATGATCCTGGTTGCCCCTGCCGTGGGAATGTTTGGTCAGCAGCGTCCCCCGACAGCACCAACCCTGGTTATCCTTGCAGAAAATGATCAATTCGTGAACGCCGATTCGACTAAAGGCTGGTTTGGTGATCCCAATACGCGGGTAGAACAAATGTTGGATACAGATCACTTTTTCATTGGTCACCATGAGCAGATCACTAATATCGTGAGAGAATTTCTAGTCACCACTTTAATAGGGTCAACGCCGGGATTGTAAATGAAACTAAAAACTCTTCGATACGATGTGTCGGACAAAATAGCGACGATTACCTTGAACCGGCCGCATCGAATGAATGCGTGGACGGGTCGAATGCATACTGAATACCGGTACGTTCTTGATCAGGCCGACAAGGATGCCGATGTTCGCGCGATTGTCGTCACCGGCGAGGGTAAAGGTTTTTGTGTGGGTGCCGATACCAAAGCGCTTGAAGGTCATATTGAAAAAGGTGGTTACGACGCAGGCACGCCTGATGTTCTGGCTGAACCTGGACAAGGTGTTAGTGCAGACTTTGACGCATCTTTTGCCTATCACTTTGGACTGTCGAAGCCTGTGGTAGCCGCGATGAATGGCCCGGCAGCCGGAGTCGGACTGGTTCTGGCTTGCTTTGCAGACATCAGGTTTGCAGTGCCCGGTGTGAGGTTCACTACCGCACATGGCAAGCTCAATTTTCCAGCAGAATATGGTTTGTCCTGGTTGCTCCCCCGGATGATCGGATTACCGCGCGCGAATGACCTGCTGCTAACCAGTCGAATCTTTACATCTGATGAAGCGTTCACGTTAGGTCTGGTTAACAGGATTGTTGAGCCTGAACTTCTTCTGGAGGAGACTTACGCGTATGTCCGGCAGATGATTGAAACGGTGTCTCCAGGATCATTAAGAGAAAGCCGATGGCAGATCTATAAGGATCTCCACAGGGATGTGGCCGAGTCGGTAAGAGACAGCGAGAGGTTAATCGATGCGATGAGTCGACAGAAAGATTTTACAGAGGGCGTGAATGCGTTTCTGGAAAAGCGGCTGCCCAACTGGACCGGGGAATAAGTGGGTGGTATCAGAAATAAACATGAGATTAGTTGGAGAGTGACTTGAGTACAGAATTAGCCACTGGATACGAACTGGAGGAGGAGCCTTACTACCTGCCACTTGCGGATGAAGTCGAGGTGTTCATGGCAGCCTACGAGCAGCGACTTCCTGTGTTGCTTAAAGGGCCAACCGGTTGCGGTAAGACTCGATTTGTTGAGTACATGGCGCACCGTATTTATCGGCAGGAGGGGAACAGTATTAAGCAGCCTTTGCAGACCGTCGCCTGTCATGAGGATTTGTCTGCTACGGATTTGGTCGGCCGGTTCCTGCTAAAGGCGGATGAGACGGTTTGGCAGGATGGGCCTCTGTCGAGGGCTGTGAAAGAAGGATCAATTTGTTATTTGGACGAGATAGTTGAAGCCCGCAAAGATTCCACTGTGTTAATCCACTCGTTAACGGACCACAGGAGAATTCTGCCGGTAGAGAAGCTGGGAGTCATACTCGAGGCGCATCCAAACTTTTTGCTGGTGATTTCTTATAACCCGGGATACCAGAATGTACTGAAAGATCTTAAGCCAAGTACCCGTCAAAGATTCATCGCTATAGATTTTGACTACCCTGATCTCGCCGAGGAGGCCAGTATTATTGCTCATGAGAGTGGCGTAAGCGCGGCATTTGCAGACCAGTTGGCGCGCATCGGTCAGAAGATCAGAAATTTGCGAAGCCATGGTTTCGATGAAGGTGTTAGCACGCGATTACTGGTTTACGCCGGGCAATTGATGGTCCAGGGAGTGCTTCCACGTCGTGCTTGCGATGCAGCTATATCCAAAGCGGTTTCAGATGACGTTGAGGTGCAGCGAGCGATTGCTGAATTGGTCGACGCAGTCTTCCCCGCCGTTTAGCTCTTTTCTCGTGGAACCAAAGAGTACCCACAGCACAGAAGAGGCAGCGGAGCAACTTTCGCTGATTAATCGGGATACGGCTGCGCGTTTCAGGTCGACAGTCGCTTCTCTTGAAGCTGTTCTTGACCCTGAGCAGATAAATCGTCTTGCCGAAAGCTGTGTGACGATTGCAGACTCTGGCTGGCGTTCATTTGAAACGGTGAACCTATTGCTGGAAATTGCAGCCTTGACTGATCATCCGTCGCGACTGATGGAGATCATGAAGGCCGCAGAACAGCTCTCTGGATATTCGTTTGAACCGGCCGCTAATTACCTTCAGATGGTGCTGGGCGCCGTCGAAGCCTTCCACTCAAAGGAAGTATTAGAGCTGGAGCAGGCCGGTTTAGCACTGCATTTCAAGTACCAGCATGCCTCTGGCCTGATAGGAGGCTATTTTAGCGCCGCGCAGATTATTCTTGCCTCTTGCGACAGTGATAATCTCCTTTGTTGGGTGGAAGTGGCGCGGGGCATGTTCGACCTTGGGCGCGATGACCTGTCCCGATTCCTCGTATTGAGCGAGCAATCTGCTAACGTTTCCTGGGTGATGCTTAGACGGTTTCAGGTGAAGTCTGTTCAAGGTTGTCTCGATTATCTTGATCATATTGGTCATCTTTACGACAAGTTTACCGGCGCTCAAATGACCTTGGTCGAGTCTTCCATGCTAAAACATGTGGACGCCTCGTTGGCAGACCTGATCGATTCTTTCGAATCTCTGCATGGTTTTGATCCCGATGAGGTTTCTTTGATCCTGGCGCTCGGTGCGGATATTGAACAGGCGAAAAATTTAGCGGCATTCTATAGAAATGCGGCAAAGCTTCCATTGGGTCGTCAGAACGTCGTCAGGCGCTGGGTCGAGAACGGCAATGAGGTTGCCCGGGGTAACGAGTTAGCCGGACAGGCCTATTTCAATCTGGAGTCTATGCGATCGAACGAGATGCTCGCATCTTTGCAGGGACAGGTTTTATTCGAAGATCATCGGCGAACGTTCGATCTGCTTGCAGAAGCGATTACTGCAAAAAATGTTGTCGTGGAGAGCATTGATGAGACTTCTGATGTCACGAACCGCGACCTGGAAGGGCTGCGTGGCGATGCTTCAGGTCTGGGGTTGCCCGATAATGATGGGCGGGTGGTGCGCTTGCCTCAGACCGTCAATATCTTTGAGGCTGAAACTGACAACTTTGGATTTTATAAGGTATCACTTTTCCATCAACTGGGTTATGCGGAATTCGGTTGTTTTGCACAGATTGAGACCATCAACACGGTGCTGAGTGCTTATCCGGATCGTCAGTTGGCAGAACGCCTGTTCCTGATTGCAGAGGATGCCCGAATCGACTGGCAGCTCGCGAATCGGTACCCCGGTATACAGCCGCAGCTAGAGCGGCAAAAAAATCGGGCGGCTCAAGCGAGGCCGGTTAAAGAGCGAAGCCGTAAAGCTCAGTTGCTGGAGGTTCTTGTCCAGACCAGCCTCGACTCAGCTTATGAAAAGTATGTGCGTCAAATCTACTGGCCCGAGGCGGCGCTCCTTTGGCAAACACTTGGTAGCTTAAAAAAAGCAACAGCTGGCATCGATGAAGTGCTAGATGTCGTTGGTCAATGTTACCGGTTGCTTGAATCCACAGGCGAAGATGGGGCCGGTCAAGACCTAATCAATATCAAGAAGGAGGAAATGGCCATGCTCCTTGAGGAGCTACCAGAGCCCGTACCCTATCGCGGCCAGATTGATGTGGAGCAGGTTAACTCCACACTGAAAATTGATGCCCTGGTTGAAGAGCTCCAGGAAGAACTCGATGCCATGCGCGACCAGCCTCCGGGGGCCGAAATGCCTGGAAGCGATCAGGACCAGGTTGAGTTGGGAGACTTAAAGAAAGGTGATGTTGGAGAAGGTGTGGCTATGTTACTCACCGAACTTGAGAACGAACTTGGAAATGAGTCGGGAGACATTGACCCCGGAGACAAAGAAGGACTGTTCGAGTTTTTGGGCGGAATATCCTCGCGCTCGAGCGATGCGAGTGAGCATCAATATGATGAATGGGACTATCAGATTTCAGACTATCGACCCAAGTGGTGTACTTTGTTCGAGCATAGGGAAATGGACACAGACGAACAGTATGTGCACACAGTGCTCCGGGAACACCAGGATCTGGCGAGAAAAATCCACCAGCAGCTGAACAAGGTAAAGCCGGAGATGTTGCGAAAGGTAAAAGGCGTCGAGGAAGGCGAAGAACTCGACCTGGAACGCGCTATATCCTACGTGGTTGATCGCAGAGCCGGCCTTACACCAGATGACAACATTTACATCCAACGTCAGAGAAAAGACAGGGATGTTTCCACGCTCTTTCTGTTGGACATGAGTGCGTCGACTGACGATATCATTTCTGATCCTGATGCAGACCCTCTAGAGCCTTTGGATATTGATGATGATGAATACCTTGTCGACTTCTTTCAAAAGAAAAAGGCGCAGGACGAAGTTGCCCGAAGAATTATTGATGTAGAAAAAGAGTCTGTTGTTTTAATGGCGGATGCCCTTGAATCTTTGGGAGATGCTTATTCCGTTTGTGGTTTCTCCGGGTATGGGCGGGACCAGGTCGACTATTATCTTTGCAAGGATTTCGAGGAGCCATTCAACGCGTTAAGCAAGGGGCGTATCGGGGGAATCAAACCCTGCCGAAGTACGCGCATGGGACCACCGATCCGACATGCAACCCGTCGCCTTATCGAAACGGGCTCCAGAATCAAAGCACTTATTATCATGTCGGACGGTTATCCCCAGGACCATGATTATGGTACCGACAGGAATTCGCGGGATTATGGTTTGATGGATACGATGAAGGCGTTGTCGGAGGCTAAGCAACAGGGTGTGCTGACATACTGTTTGACAGTAGATCCATCGGGTCATGATTACCTGCGCGCGATGTGTGCGGATAGCCAGTATATGGTGATTCAGGACTTGGAGCAGTTACCGGAGGAGGTCTCCCGGGTTTACAGAAGTCTGACTGGCTAAACTGGTGATTCCTGCCAATCGCCGGTGACTGAACCAAATGAAGATAGCGTCAACTTCAGATAGGATGGTTTCAGCGGAATGGCAGAAAAGAACACGATCGCGCAAAAAAGTACAATGACAGAAACATCCGATGACTTACCCGGCAGCTATCATCATGGTGACCTTCGCCTGGCGATACTTAAAGCTGCATGCGAGCACCTGCGACAAGAAAACGCGGAGTCCCTCAGCCTACGAGCCCTCGCGCGGGGCATTGGTGTTTCACAAACTGCGCCTTACCGTCACTTTGATTCGAAAAACGCTCTGTTCGCAGGTATTGCCACCTGGGGTTTTCAAATCCTGAGTGAACAGATGCAGGCATCGCTCGTTGATCAGACGTCACCAATGGAATCATTTTTGGCCCTTGGGCATTGTTACCTGGATTTTTCACGCGAGCATGCCGAAAAGTACCAGTTGTTTTTTGATTCAAGCCTGGTTGAATTCGGTGATTATCCCAGGCTACAGGAAGCGAGCGGGGTTTGCTTCGACCATTTGTTGGACGTGATTCGGGCTGGCCAACAGGATCGGTTGTTTGTAGAGCGGGAAGTGGAAGAAATTGCGGCGATTGTCTGGGCAGGCTTGCATGGTATGGCGAGCTTGCTGCAGTTGAAACATGGACGCCAGGGTTTAATTGATCGGCCCGTGGGAAAAGCGATCAGATTTCTATCCGAAGAACGGGATCACACCCTAAACCTGTTATTGCGTTCCGTTCTTAAGTAGTTTCCGGCCTCAGGCGTTATCATAGTGACGATAACCAATAGTGTAACAACTGATCTAAGCTGCGTTGATTGTTTTACTTACTAAGGAGAACCGATGAAAAAGCCTCTGCTCGCCATTACGATGGGTGATCCGGCGGGCGTTGGCGCGGAAATTGTCGTAAAAGCCTACAACGAGCTGAGTGACGGCGGCGCTACAATCTTTGTTATAGGGTCAGCAGATTGCCTGCGCCAGGCGATGCATCAGACTGGCTGCCAACACCGGATTAAGGTCATAGAGTCACCCGAAGATATCGTTGATTCCATGCAGGCTATCCAGGTGCTTGAACCCGTCTCATTTGATGTCTCCAGCCTGGTAGTAGGGCAGGTCGCGGCATCCTGCGGGGAAGCCGCAGTGAGGTATTTTGAAACGGCTGTAACGCTCTGCCTTGATGCCCGGATTCAGGGTGTAGTGACTTGTCCAATCAATAAAGAAGCGGTTCACGCTGCTGGTTTTCACGGGGATATTGGTCACCAGGAAATTCTGTCCCGAATGACACATGCGGAGTTGACGGCGACAATGCTGATGACAACTGGATTAAAGGTTGCTCACCTCTCAACCCATAAATCGCTCGCAGAGGCGGTCGCCTATGTGAAACAGCCCATTCTGGTAGAAAAACTCAGGTTGACAGTTGAGAGTCTTGAGAGTTGGGGGATCAGTAGACCAAGGGTTGCTGTTGCAGCGCTAAACCCTCATGGCGGTGAGGGCGGCATGCTGGGGCGGGAAGAAATTGAAGAAATCACGCCGGCCGTAGCAACCTGCCAATCCCTTGGCCTGGATGTCAGGGGCCCTTTTCCAGCGGATTCAATTTTCTATCGGGCCATTAATGGTGAGTTTGATGCTGTGCTAGCGCTTTATCATGACCAGGGACATATCGCGATTAAAGTCCATAATTTCGAAGAAAGTATCACGGCTACGATGGGTATTCCGTTCATTCGTACCTCGGTAGATCACGGTACGGCGTTTGATATTGCGGGTCAGAATCGCGCCGACTCAGGGGGGCTGATCGAGGCTGCTAGAGCCGCTATTAATATGTTAAATCAATCACTTACATAGCATTTCGAATATGCTACAGTTGTCGCCCGCGCGGGTGAATGTCTCCGGAAAACATCTTCATGCAATGGAAAAATTGGTCGGGTCGCCAACGGGCCTCACAGGAATCTCTTGTTTTTGTCCGCAGCGAAGCTGACGCTTCTGCGTTGGTAAGCCAGTGCGCGCAGGCCGGCAAGACGATCCGTGTCGCCGGCGCAGGCCATAGTCACGCCCCTCTGGTCACCAACGACTCCATCATTGTTGATAGCAGTGGCCTGGCAGGGCTGCTCGAAGTCGACAGGCAGGCTCAGGAGGCGTGGATCCGGGCTGGCACTTCGATTTACAGCCTCGGTGGCCAATTACACGACTATGGATTGGCGTTAAAAAACCAGGGTGATATCGACCGCCAACTACTTGGCGGCGCTATTGCGACGGGTACTCATGGTACTGGCCGAAATCTTCAGAATATTTCAGCCTCGGTCACCGGGCTACACATGATATTAGCCAGTGGCGAACAGGTTGAGTGCTCAAAAACCGTGTTGCCTGAACTATTTGCCATCGGGCGCCTCAGTGTGGGCGCTGCTGGCCTGGTCTCTCGTATCAGGATGAAGTTGCAGAAGAGCGCGGTCCTTAGCGAACAGATTCATGTCGCCAGTTATGATGACACCATGAATCGAATTACATCTCTGGTTGCTGAAAACGACAGGTTTGAATTCTTCTGGTATCCGGGAACTGATGAAGCAAATATCAAGACAATCAATCCTGCGACAACCGAACCCGAATACCCGCTGGGGGAAGAGGGCGGAAGAGTTGCCTGGAGCTACGAGGTTCTGCCAAGTCACAGGCCACATCTGCACACGGAGATGGAATACAGTGTTCCTGCAGCGAATGGCCAGGCGTGTTTCGCTGAGATTCGACAGCTGATCCATCGCCAGTTCCCGGATGTGCGGTGGCCCGTGGAATATCGCACCGTTGCTGCTGACGATATCTGGCTGTCAATGGCGTCAGACCGGGATACCGTGACGATATCTGTTCACCAGGACATTAAGTTGGATGAAGAACCATACTATCGGGCCTGTGAAGAGGTTTTCCTAGCTTATGGTGGCCGCCCCCACTGGGGCAAAGTCAATTACCTGAACGGTGATGACTTTGCCCGGATTTATCCAAGATGGCATGACTGGTGGCGTGTTCGTGATAAATATGACCCGGGAGGTGTATTCCTCAACGACTATGCGAGAGCTCTGCGCCCCGGGTAGGCCGTGAGCTGGGTGGCCAGGCCATTAAGCTGTTTACCCTTGTGTACAAAACCATTAATCATTAAGTTGTTAATCAACCAAAGAAAGTGCTGAGCCGAATATGTCCTATGAAAATATTGCGATCGACTACATTGATCATGTGGCGATCCTAAAGTTAAACGCGCCTGAGGTGTTGAATGCATTGTCGCCCGATATGGTTCAGGAATTGTCTTCCGCTATTACAGATATCATCCAAAGTGATGCACGATGTCTGTTGATAACGGGAGAAGGTCGCGCGTTTTGCGCGGGCGCCAACTTGCAGCCAAAGGGTGCTGCTGAGAGCCTGCCACCTGCTGGCAGTGTTCTTGAAACGCACTATCACCCGGTAATGACCAAGCTCCGAAATATGGAAATCCCTATGGTGAGTGCCGTCAATGGCCCGGCCGTGGGAGTAGGCATGAGCTTTGCCGTGATGGCGGATATAGTTGTCGCGGCTCGAAGCGCATACTTCCTTCAGGCATTCGCCAATATTGGGCTGGTACCCGATGGCGGTGCTACCCATCTACTTCCCCGGATAATTGGGTGGAGGCGGGCGGTGGAACTTTCTATGCTCGCTGAACGCTTACCCGCTGAAACTGCCCTCGACTGGGGGCTGGTCAACAGGGTTGTAGATGATGACAAGCTGATGGAAGAGGCGCTAGGTTTAGCTGCACGCCTGGCGAACGGGCCAAGGTCTCTCGGCCTAATGCGCAAAGCCTATTGGGAGACCTTTTCCAACAGTTACTCGGAGCAGTTCCAACTGGAAGCTAACCTTCAGGGAATTGCCGGGGCATCGGAAGATAACAGGGAAGGTGTGAAAGCATTTCTTGAGAAACGGCCAGCTAAATTTACGGGCAAATAACCGCGAAAGTCGCTAAATATCTGCCGTGAATTCATGTTTATTGTCTGGCAGCATCCTGGCCGCGACAATGTTAGTATTAGCGACTGTTTGAATTGGTACAGATCAGATTTAGGAGTTAAGAAATGCCATTGGTATTAAACGAAGATCAAAACATGCTGAAAGATTCTGCAAAGAATTTCTGTTCAGACAACACCCCCATTACCCAACTGCGTCGTTTGCGTGATGATAAAGATGAATCAGGCTTTGATCGCGATACCTGGCGTCAGATGGTAGAGCTTGGCTGGGCAGGAATAACTGTGCCCGAAGATTTTGGTGGTCTTGGGTTCGGTTACATGGGACTCGGCGTAGTGATGGAAGAATGTGGTCGAACGCTGACTGCTTCTCCCTTGTTTGGAACTGCCGTTCTGGGTAGCAGCGCTATACTTCATGGTGGTAGCCAGGAACAAAAAACTGAATTACTGGGCCAGGTAGTAGGCGGCGAGCTGTTGCTGGCACTGGCTATCGAAGAGACTCCCCATCACAACCCATACGGCGCCAGCACCACCGCCGAAAAATCAGGCGGTAGTTACAAGGTGACAGGTAGCAAGAAATTTGTGCTCGACGGCCATGTTGCTGACAAGCTTGTGGTCGTTGCTAGGTCATCAGGCAATGCCGGTGACCGTGATGGCCTAACGCTGGTGCTAGTGGATCGTGAGGCAAGCGGCGTATCAGTGACACGGACTATCATGGCTGACAGCCGAAACGCAGCGAATATTGAGTTTGCTGATGCAGAAGGCGTGATGCTGGGTGAAGAAGGAAAGGGCGCTGATGTGCTGGATAAGGTGCTCGATACGGGTCGCATTTTGCTGGCAGCAGAAATGCTGGGGAGTATCCAGGAATGTTTCGAACGAACAATCGAATATCTCAAGACCCGTGAACAGTTTGGTGTTCCCATCGGATCGTTTCAAGCACTGAAACATCGAGCTGCACAGATGTTCTGTGAAGTCGAATTGTCGAAGTCTGTCGTATTGGAAGCATTATCGGCGCTGGACGAAGATTCGGACCAGGTTCCTGAACTCGCCAGCCTTGCAAAAACCCGTCTGAATGACACCTACAACCTGGTGAGCAGTGAGGGCGTGCAGATGCACGGTGGTATTGGTATGACAGACGAATACGAGATCGGCTTCTTTATGAAGCGGTCGCGCGTTTGTGAACATGCGCTGGGTGGTTCAGCTTTCCACAGGGATAGATACGGCGTGTTGCAGGGATACTAAAACCCTTATCACACGAAAGCCTATCGTACCTAAACTCGATGGTACCTAAACTCGATGGTACCTAAACTCGATGGTACCTAAACTCGATGGTACATAAACAGAGGCCTTGCAATGCAAGGCCCACGGTTCTGTTTGCGCAAACGTTTCCGTTTTCGCACTTCACGATTCCAAGCGTCCCACGGAGAGATCATTGTCCTTGGCATCTTTCGTGCTATGGCAGAGTTTATTGTCCGCCTTAAGGTCGATCTTGCGATCTGAATTAAACATACGCCGTTTTAGTTCAGAAGTTAAAGAACAAATGGTCATGAACAGAGCGGGTTTAGACTCTTTGGCGATAATGGGCTAAGAAAAGGCTAAGAATAGGGCCTTGTGGTACTAGGCTTCGCGAAGTTTTCCGGGCTGGTTCATGCTGCAGTTGAAAAAATCACACAGGATGGGACGGAAGCGGTCCATATCTACCAGAAAGGCGTCGTGTCCCTGGATGGATTCGAGCGAGTGAAAGATAACCTCGCGTTTCCCGTCCTCAAGTCCATCAGCAATCCGTTGCTGGTGCGATATTGGGAACAGTAAGTCTGTCTCAACACCGATGATCAGGGCTCGACTGGCCCCCACCTTTGCTAAACCGTGCTCGACCGACCCCCCATGGTCAGCGACGTCAAATAGATCCATCGCCCGCGAGAGATAGAGATAGCAGTTGGCATCAAAGGTACCGATGAATTTATTGGCGTGGGCTTCAAGGTAGGACTCAACCTCGAAGTCCAGGCCAAAGGATTCGCCGGTCTGTCGTTCTTCAGGAATCAATTCCCGACCAAAACGTTGTTCCAGTTCAGCAGCACTTCGATAAGTCAGCATGCCTAGTTTACGTGCAAGCCGCATACCCAGGACTGGCTCTTCGGTAACGTCATAATTGCCCTCATTCCAGATCGGATCGCTTTGAATAATTTCCCGCTGCAAGGAACGAAGGGAAATAGCAAAAGGAGCCGCCCTTGCTGAGCCGGAAATGCTGACAACGCTTTCCGCAATTTCAGGGAAAAGTATGGCGTAAGCAATTGATGTCATACCGCCCATGGATGCGCCAACAACGGAATGCAGTCGATTCAGGCCAAGGGATTTGACGACTTCGTGACCGCCACGGGCGATATCTTCAATCGTTAGTACGGGGAAATCGAGTCGATAGCGCTCGCCTGTTTCCGGATTGATGCTGGTGGGACCAGTCGAGCCGAAACAGCTTCCCAGAGAGTTGATGCAGATGACGAAATACTTGGTGGTATCAATCGGCTTGCTTTCACCGACCATCTGCTCCCACCAGCCGGATGAGGGATCAACCTCTGAAGAGGCAGCATGGGCCGATGGGGACAAGCCGGTGAAAAGTAAAACCCCGTTATCTTTATGGAAGTTCAGCTCACCCCAGGTCTCATAAACAATAGTAGGACTTTCAAGATGGCCGTGGCGCATATTGAATGACCCGTTGACCTGGTGGAATTTTTTGGCGGAACCCATAGCGACTTAAGACCGTTGTATTGATGAGGGCGACATTTTGGCAAGAACGCTGTCTTTTTTCTAGGTTTGGGGGTTATGGGGCTTAGCTTGCTGATTTTGGAGCATCACTACCGATGAGTAGGTGGATACACAGTAAGGTACCAAGTAGGTCAGCGCGATTTGCAGAATCTGCTGACGACTCAGTTCCAGGGCCAATAGCGCAGGACCGTGATTGATCAGGGCGAGAATGGTACCGACAACAAGTGCGACTTTGAGAGCGGTCAAGACAACAGGTTTGCGAAATAGTTGGCTGGCCATGATAAATAAGGGGGTTGCTTTGAGTGTTGACACAATCTGAACCGCTTTTGCGGTTATTGCAACTACATGATTAGTGCAACTTTACGTTTATTGCAACTTTACGTTTATTGCAACTTTACGTTTATTGCAACAGGGGCCCCCGTGGGCGTAATCTGTTGGTCATGGATATTCCTAGTCTCAGACTCTTCATTACGCTTTCCCGAAACCTCCACTTCGGGAAAACCAGCGAAGAGATACACATGTCTCCCTCTGCGGTTAGTCGCGCGTTACAGCGGCTCGAAGATCAGCTAGGTCACCCGTTGCTGGTCCGCGACAACAGGTCAGCGCTGTTAACCGAGGAAGGACAGGTTTTTCTTGAGTACGCGTTGGAAACCGTTAAACGGTGGGAAATCCTGCAGCGAGATCTCGAAGGTAAGTCTGCTGTTCTGCGGGGACAGTTGACGTTGTTTTCATCCGTCACTGCGAGTCAGAGTATTCTTCCAACTGTGCTCTCAGATTTTCGAACGCAGTACCCCGAAATTCATATCCAGTTGGAAACCGGATATGCGGTAAACGCCCTTTCAAAGTTAGCTGAGGGGATTGATGTTGTCGTGGCGGCGCTGCCGGTCGACGGTAGTGAGGATGACGAGCAACTCGAGAAACGCATCATTACTTCGATCCCATTGCAAACGGTTGCACCAGCCAATCATCGATTGGGTGAGTTACTGGATATCGAACCTATTGACTGGTCATCAGTCCCTTTAGTGCTGCCATCAACGGGGCAGGTTCGAAAGAACATCAATGTATGGCTGCGCAACCAGTCTATTTCCCCTAACGTGTATGCTGAAGTGCCGGGGAATGAAGCAATACTTTCATTGGTTGCTCTGGGATGTGGTGTTGGCTTTGTCCCAGAACTGGTGGTTAAGGATAGTCCGCTGGCTGGCCAGGTAGAGGTGTTAGAAGACGGACCAGACCTGGAAAACTTCCATGTGGGTTTTTGTACCAGGAAAAAAAGCCTGGAGGTCTCTCCGATCATTCGGGCTTTTTGGGAATCTATACCCGTAACTTCTGTTAGCAGCTAACCGTAGTTGTTAAAAAACAGTAACTTAGGTGTCGCCAGGCTGGATCTTCCTACTTGTGTGTTATCTTGCGGTTTTGGTGTTAACCCGGTTTTTTCATGACCCTTGGTTAACGTTAGTCAAAAAACACATCAGTCAATCAATCAATCGATAGATTGGCAGTATTAAACTTATGCGCCGTCGGCCGGGTATGGCGACGCAATTGGCGCCCTTGGTAAAAGATATTATGAAAATTAGTGAAATTACACCCAATGTATCGGTGAGTACAGGCAACCCAAGGGGTGGTATTGACCTTTGTTTTGACCTGACCGCCCAGGGAACAATCCAGCTTACCGAAGTATGGACTATCGCTGGTTGGCAAATCCGGTTTGTATTTCTACCGCCTCACCAGACATTGGAGCTGGAAGGTAAAAACCACTACCTTAAAGTTATCGTTGGGGAATTGGCTAACCTCGAACGTGACTGTTTTGCGGAAAATTTTGCGGTTCGAACGACCCGACTCGAAAAGCAGCGAGTGTCGTCAGGATCACATGGGCTGCTTTGTGCGTTGTTGACCGAAACCCCTGGGTTACTGCCTAACATCCATGATATGTCCGACTGTGTTTTCGCTGGCCCGATGGCGCAGCATCTGGAGTGGAAGAGTTTTAAAGAAAGGTTCGGTGCTTCAACTGACTATTTTGATCAGCTTGATAACCACATGGCGAATGGATTTCATTTGTTGGATTCAGAAGAATCGGAAATAACTTACGTAAACTTTTGGACCTGCGGGAAGAATGGGGACGTCTCTACCCATAACCATTCTCAGGCGCCATCTCTTGCAGGACCAGCTTTTGCAGAGATTCACCTGGTTCTTAACAATGGTAGCGGGGCTGCAGGCATGTATAAAACTCACGGCCCGGATTCTGATGCGAGAGAAGTCTACGTTATGAAGCGAGGCGATGAGCACGGCCCGTTTTTTGAGCACCGGGGTGGCAAGCCTGTACTGTTGGACAACGGTGCGGTCAAATATCCCTGGCACGGGTGGCAAAGTGGTAACGACGGTAAGGAGATTCAGTCATATGATCTTGTTGCGGCATTTGAAATTAGCCCTGACTATGTATTGATACCAACGAGTGAAGTGATCTGACTGCGATAAGAGGCTGTGACGGCTTCCTTCTTTGCATCCAACCAGTACTAACAGGGAATAGGCATTAGTTCATGGCGGTTACAGTCAATCTTGTTCTTTACCCCCAGATCCAGAATGGAGCAGAGTTCGCGGCGGTCAAGAAAAAACTCCAGACAACCCTCAGTGTTGACGCCGAAACTGTAGATTCGTGGTACTCCACAGTGAATCCAACCGCGATCCTGACGGATGTAGAGGAGTCAATTGCGGCAAAATACCTCAGCGCTATTAAGGAATGCGGCGCCGAATGTAACCTCCAGCCCAGTGACAGAGATAAAGCCAGCTGGGCTCTTGAGCAAAAGAGTAATTCGGTTTCTACGGATCTGTTCGTTTGCCCCTTCTGTGAATACGAAGAACAGGTTGCCAAAGGCAGCAAGCTGGAAAAATGCCCGGAGTGTGATCTGGTCATCGTTGAATGGGAAAATAAGATCCGGAAAGAGGCGGAGGATGAGAAAATTCGTCGCCGTTTGATGCGCGACCAGCGATTAAAAGGTGACAAACAAGACGATCCGGAAACAAATCGTAGGGAGCTTGCGCGGTTAAGAGAACTCCAACGAGAGATCGTAAAGGAGCTTGGGATTAAGCCACCCAGCGCCCTCTGGGTTTTCTTTGAAAAACATACGATCTCGCTAAGCTTTGCGATCTGCCTATTGGTCATAGCACTAACGGGTGTCGGGTTCCGTTACCTGGATCTTTACCTCGAGCATCTCGCGCATGAAGCCGCTGTAATAGCAGCACCCAGCGAACAGGTTCTGGATGTCGCTCAATTAGTTGCGGTTGCAGTGGAAATGCAGCAGCAGGGTAATCGGGAGATCCTCACAGAAATTGTAGAAGCAACGCGGTTAATGCGGGGGCCGGAGGGTGGAGCGCGGCAGGAAATTATGCATGCCGCACAGCAAATGATGAAAGGCGTTAACCCTGAAATATTTCTGGATGTTGCCAGCAAAATGGCGCCGTCCACTGCAAGGGCTAAACTTGCGCCCGGCGAGGCTGAACCTGCAATCGTTAATCTGGATACTGTTGGTGGCATATCGGGGTTGCAGGGCGTGTCGATTTTTTCCTCTGAAGAACTGCAGGAAATAGCGCCTTCGCTGGTCGAGCACGGGCCTGACAAAATTCTTGCGGTACTGAAGAAGAAACAGTTCTTCAAAGACCAACTGAATCTCACCGGATCAGAGATCGTTGCCCAGGGGATCGTTGAAATGGACGGGTCCGCCATCGTCAATCTGCTGAGCAGCGTTAAACAAGACCCGGAATGGGACCAGTACCTTTTGTCGCAGGTTAACCAATATATTTTCAACGCTAACCTTGATGCTGCTGACTTGCTTGCCGATCGAATCAGAAACCCCGTCGTCAGGATCAATGCTTTCGCCAGAATGATGGAAGAACACCTGCTGCGAGAGGACCGTTTGGCCGTCAAGGTGCTTAGGGCGAGGGTGGAAATAGATCTGGTTAAGATCGAAAACCCTGATGCAAGGGCGGAGGTGATACTTGGTCTTGGCCAAAGATTGGCTGCAGTAGGTAGTCCTGTTGAGCCGGCGGGTTCAATAAGCAGTGTCCAGCGAATGGCGAATGACAGCAGGGAACCGCTTGAAAAGTCTGCTCTTATTTCTTGGCTGGCAGTCGCTCACATGAACGCAGGGAATAAAGAGCAGGCCAGGCGTCTGCTGCGGAATGCGCAAAAAGTAGCAGGCCAGGTTTCGTTACTTAATGATCGAATATCTGCCTTCACCAAATTGGCGCGGCGTTACTATGACGTCCGCAACAATACCCTTGCTAGTGAGATTTTGTCAGAAGCCTCAATGCTGGCAGCGACGAAATTGGAGCATCAGTCGCGATCGGTTGCCTTCGGCAAGATAGCACTTGCTCAGGCGTACATGGGGGACTTTGTCGGTGCCAGGGAGTCCATTGACAATGCTGCCGAAGGCGAAGGTAAGCAACAACTGTCGGTGAAGGTAGCGGAAATGTTGGTGGAAGAGGAACGCTTTTATGAAGCCCTCGTCTGGATAGAGGCCCTGGAAGATGAAGTAGAATATTCCAGGCTCGAGCTGCGACTATCGAGTGCATTGTTTTATGCGGGTCGAACCCGGGAAGCGCTCAGTCGGATTGAACAATCTGTGCCCCGGATGCAGCGAATCTATGAGCCGTCGGAAAGGGGGCTGCTCACCAGCCAATATGCGCGATTACTGGCCAGGCTCGGAAAAGGGGATCACTCGGAGCAGCTTTTCAGAGAAGCTGAAGCCGTCAGCAGGGGGCTCACTCGTCGAAAATCACAGATAAACCTTGGCCTCGTGGCGATTAATCGCGCGAAGGTCTTCCAACTAGAGAGAGCCAGGGAGATTGTGGTCAATGAACTTACCGAAAGTATGATCGGAGATCCTATCGACACCGAAATTCTAGTGACAGAGCGGGTTATCAAGAACCTTTTGCCGGAGGGGACAGCCGCCAGATAAAAGGTTGGCAAATCTATTAGTAAATAGAATCAGCGAGATTATGAAATGCCACATTAGCGTCATAAATCGAATATATAGATTGCGAGCTATTAAGACATGATTTCCAGATGGGCATGTCCTCTTGCCAGGGTTACGAGCCTTCGTACGCTATCAACTGGTTGGCCATTGAAAAAAATCACCAGTTTGGTCAATCGGATTTCCTTGTTAATGACGTTTGGTTGCATAGCCGTTTTCCCTATGGTGTTTGAACCGCCAGGGCCTGGAAGGATAACGGCCTTGCCAACGTTTGATGCTTTCCTCAAGATCCGGTAATAAGGTCAGGCCACTTTTGCGTCCGGGCCATTGATCACATCGCAGTTTTTGAATTCGTCAGTAAAGTAGTCGATGAAGCATCGTAGTTTCGATGGGACGTGCCTACCGGGAGAATAAACCGCGTGCACGCTCGTTGGTGCGGATTGATATTCTGACAGAACCTCTACTAATTCGCCTGCAGCCACTTTATCGCCTATTAGCCAACGGGGTACCTGGGCAATTCCAAGTCCGTCTAAAAGAGCGCTTCGAATCACGTCAGAATTGTTTGTCTGAAGGTTGCCTGAGACCTTGATGTGGACTGGTTCGCCAGATTCTATGAAGGTCGTTTGGCCAGAGCTATCAAGATCTGTGTAGACGACGTAGTTGTGTTCTTTTAGGTCCCTGGGATGTCTTGGGACGCCATACTTTTTAAGATATTCGGGCGAGGCCGCAGCGGCCGTGGGACTTGTACACAACTTGCGGGCGATTAGATTAGAGTCACGCAGGTTGCCGATACGAAAGGCTATGTCGATCCCTTCTTCAATCAGGTCAACGACCCGATCATTCAGTCTGACGTCGATCTTAATATCCGGGTACCGCGCAAAGAAATTCTCAAGCCTCGGCACTATATGAAGCCGTCCGAAAGCGACGGCTGCCGATACTCTCACAAGACCTTTTGGTTGCGTTTGCAGTAAGCCGACGTTCTGTTCTGCATCTTCCACATCCTGCAAAATGGCGACACAGCGCTCGTAGTAATCAGAACCGGTTTCCGTCAGACGTAAGCTTCGAGTACTTCGATTCAGAAGTTTTGCCCCCAGCCAGGATTCGAGTTCGGCGATATTTTTGCTGACCGTGGGTTGTGTACTGTTCAGTTCTTTTGCGACGGCGCTAAAGCTTCCTGTTTCAACCACACGAATGAACATGTTCATGGCGGACAAACGATCCATCGACGACGCCTATTCCAAAAAAGAATAGAGTGTACCTAAAATATGCCAATTAGCTATTAAATATGAATAAGTCGCTGCAATGCCTTTCTTAAGATTACGCATACAGTAATAATGTCGATGACAGGAGATCGGTTAAACAGTAAAGACAACGCGATGGTTCAATCCGCTTTTCAGGACAAATTGACTCAACTTCGCGCCAACAATTGCGAGGAGCTACCGACCTCGGAACTTGCCATTTTGACCCGTACCATTACCAGGTTGCGGCGAGATAAGATGTATACCCGTAGTCTGCAGGTGGGTGAGACGGTCCCTGATTTTGGATTTATCGACGCTGACAATATCAAGCGTAAACTTTATGAAGTGCTCGATCGTGGCCCAGTTATTCTGAACTTTTTTCGCGGCTTATGGTGTCCGTATTGTGTGACTCAGATAGACGCTTACGAAAATATTCAATCAGAACTGGCCCGGTTCGGGTGTGCCTATTTTGCGATTTCTCCGCAACAGCCGCAGACGGCTCTTGATGGGTCTGGGGGCTACCAGGTAATTTTCGATCGCGACAATAAAATCGCAAGAGACTTTGGAATTGTATATCGGCTAGAACAGGTAGAAAGAAACCTGTTCGAAAGCTGGGGATTGACGTCGGCTAAAATGAACGGCAGCGATGGTCTTGAGTTGCCTGTCCCGGCGACTTTTATCGTTCGCAAGGACAGGACTATCGGCTTCCAATATATCGATGTTGACTTCAGGAAACGGTGCTGCCCGGATCAACTAATAGAAGAATTAAAGTCCTTTTGTGATCGCCCTTAGTGATGCAGCGGAAGCCGCGCACAGGAGCGGCTAGGGCTTTTCGAACAGTAATGTAAACCGGTCAGTATTACCCGTCACGGTTTTCCTGCCTACCTCGTATCGCAATTCGTCGTCAGGTTTGTAGTGCAGATCGGAATAATCGACAAGCTTGAACCCAGCGGCCTGAACTTCTTTTATGACCTGAACGGGGTCAATTCTTCTCCAGACTTCGTAGCTGTCAGGCTGCATGTGTCTTCTTGTGTGGTCCACGACAGCATATCGGCCCCCTTTATTCAGGACCTCGAAAGCGGCTGCGTTCAGGTTAGCCCGACCAGCAGCATCGAAGTTGTGTAAATTTCGGAAGGTAAGCACCAAATCCAGCTTGCGGACACCGAAGCTGAACTCTGGCACGGTTGCGCGGTGTTCTTCGGTCGTTGATTGAGCAATTCCATCGAAAGGGATGATTTCCGTTGTCGAAAACCCCGGTTTATCGGCGATCATCGCGCTGACCGAATTGGTACCGATCGAAAGATACAACTTGCCGTTCTCCTCAAGAACGGGCCCCAGAATTTTTGTGTACCAACCGCTACCGGGCAGGAGTTCTAATACGTGCATATCGTTTTGCAGTCCAACAAAAGTCAGCACTTCTTTGGGTTGACGGTTTCTGTCGCGTTCCCGATCGGCATCTGTACGTCGGTCGTGATCGATGGCAGCTTGAATCTTAAGTTCCATCGGTGTGGGTTCTGCCGCGCCAGCAAAAATCGGTAACGTCAGTGCAAATACCAGAAGCAGTCTCATCAGATTATCCTTTTTAAATACACGTGATTGATGTCTGCGCGGAATCCTAAAGCAAAGGCTGTGCGCTGTCAGTAGAATCGAGTCTTTAACCGTGCCATAGTTCAGGCACGTTTTGAGCGGGTTTCCCGAAAAGGCAGGTTATGAAACTAAAACAGGTAGCCATGGTTGCTGGAGAACTGGCCCCGGTGCGCAAGCAGATTTTCGACATTCTTGGCGTTCAAGCGGACTACGACGATCCGGGCGTTGGTGAATTTGGTCTGTGCAACAGTGTAATGGCCATTGGCGAGACCTTTCTTGAAATCGTTTGCCCAAAAGAAGAGGGGACGACCGCCGCCCGTTTGCTGGAACGTCGTGGTGGTGATGGCGGGTATATGGTGATTGCCCTGGCGGACGATATTAAGGGTGTTAGTAGAAGAATAGAGAATCTCCAGATGCGAAAAATCTGGGAAGTTGATCGCGAAGAAGTCTCTGCCTTTCATGTTCACCCGAAAGATATCGGCGCTGCAATTGTGTCCTTCGATGAAATGAGGCCTAGCGACGAATGGCTCTGGGCTGGTCCCGGCTGGCGCGACAGGAAGTCAAGCCATGTCGGGGAAATTACAGCGGTGGATGTGCAGGCTGATGACCCGGAGGCTATTGCGACCAAATGGGCTGGGGCTTTTGGCAGAAATTTTCACTTGGAAGGTGATGTTCTGCGGATGCCGCTTGATGATGGTGAGATTCGGTTTATTGAGGCCACTGATGGGCGCGGTGATGGCGTGGCTGCGGTTGAGTTTTCGGTCACAGATCGGTCAGCCATTATGACTGCCGCTGAAAATCACCAACTCAATTGGGCGGGCAATGAGATTACTGTCTGTGGAACTCGCTTCAGGTTCCGGGATCTGGGATGATTTTCCTGCTTAGTGAGAGGGTTTGGTCGAAAATGGCGCGAACTGGCTCTGGAAGTTGCACTGTCCGTGACGGACAGGAGTGCTTTGCAGAACTCTGCTAACCAGCGGTTTGACAGACAAAAGCGAAACGGGGACACTCAATCGCGTATTCAACCTTTTGAACAAACGAGCTAATTATGCCCGTCAGAAAACTCTCAGAACTGCAATCCAGGTTTCACAACTACCGCTTAGACAAGAAGGTTTTCCCGATTCCGCTCGTCCGGTCCTTGGTGCAATCGATGGAGGCGCGAGGTATCAGTGCGGATATCAGTCTGGCTGGCACAGGCATTGACTTGACCCAGGATCGGGTGACCTACCAGCAACGAATTGACCAGCTGTCTAACATGCTCGACTTGCTGGGCATGAATGGTGCCTGGCTGGAATCGCCTCGGATAGTTTCCATTTCTGATTATGGCCTGTTGGGTTATGCGATGATGAGCAGCGCTACTCTTGAACAGGCTGTCCAGATCGCAGTGAAATATCACAAGCTGGCCGGAGCAATGTTTGAGCTGGCCTTTGAGGTTGATGGTGACGAGGCCGTACTAAGGATCGACCACCTGCTGCCCGGCGGCAGGGTCGGGCAGTACACGGTTGAAGAGTTGTTCGCCGGGACCAGTCGACTGATTGGTTTGTTACTTGGCCGAGACCACAAGCCGAGCAGAATCCTGCTAAATTACGAAGCACCCGAATATGCTGAAAAACATTTACAGTGCTTTCGGTGTCCTGTGATCTTCGACCAGCCGAGTTGCCAATACAGGTTCTCGCACGAGGAATTAGCTGAGTCTCTTGCTGAGGCTGATTCCAATACGGCACGCATCTGCGAAGAGTCCTGTCGTAAGCTGCTTAACCAGATGGAGATTGAAGACGATATCATTTCGCGTATATGTCATCTGTTACTGAGTACGCCAGGAGAGTTTCCAAAACTGGACGCTGTAGCTAATAAATTGTCATTGGGTGCAAGAACCCTGAGGCGAAGGCTCAACGATTTGGGTACCAGTTACCAGGTAATTCTCGATGATGTCAGGCGGGAGCTAGCCATCGAATACCTGCGAACGACTAATCTGACCGTACAAGAAATCGCAGAGCTTCTCGGTTACAGCGAAGTCACGAACTTCAGGCGGGCATTTATGCGATGGGTGGAATTGTCACCATATCAGTATCGCAAACAGATAGGTTCACCAGCTTAAATAACTATCCGACGCAAGCAACATTATTTCTGCTGAGGCAGCGGTCGAATCCGTTTTCCTGGGCACGATATCGTGGGGGTATCTGGTTGCAGGGGGGCGAAAAGCTACCCCCGTTACCGAGGGTAGTGGGTCCGGTCATCCGAACTCGGAAATAACGCCCGAGATGGATTCCTTAGCATCACCGAATAACATTCGAGTGTTTTCGCCAAAGAACAGCGGGTTGTCGACGCCAGAAAATCCTGAAGCCATTGAACGTTTCAGTACGAATACCGTTCGTGCCTGGTCAACGTTAATGATAGGCATTCCGTAGATGGGGCTGTCTTCATCCTCGCGGGCGCTCGGGTTAACTACATCGTTTGCGCCGATGACAACTGCAATGTCAACGTTCTCTATTCTAGGATTGATGTCGTCCATTTCAACGAGCTGCTCATAAGGTACGTCCGCCTCTGCTAGCAGCACGTTCATGTGACCAGGCATGCGGCCGGCGACCGGATGGATTGCGTAACTCACCTCGCAACCGTTTGCTTCGAGGATTTCGCCGAGTTCTTTTACCACGTGCTGGGCCTGCGCAACCGCCATACCATAACCCGGTACGAAGCACACATTGCTGGCTGCTTCAAACAGGTAATACGCATCTTCAACGGAGACGGGTTTAACCTCACCTTCAATCGCCTTGCCCTGCTTAACTGCTCCAAAGCCGCTGAACAAGACGTTCGCCAGAGAGCGGTTCATTGCTTTGCACATGATATTGGTCAGGATGATACCCGAGGCACCGACCAGTGAACCCGCGACGATGAGGATATTGTTGTTAATCGCGAAACCTGCTGCACACGCTGCGATGCCCGAGTAGCTGTTCAGCAGTGAAATTACCACTGGCATGTCAGCACCGCCAATCGGAATCACTGCCATGATACCGAGCAGCAGTGCCAGGCCAAGTGTGACGTACAACCATTGACTGTCGGGCTGTGGATCTAAGCAGAACATGTAGGCTGCGTAAACGATACCAACGAGAATTAAGCTGTTAACTATTCGTTGTCCCTTAAAGACAATGGCAGCGCTGTTCATTACTTCTGCAAGCTTTGCGTAAGCTATAAGGCTGCCAGTAAAAGTCAGACCACCAATGAGGATAGCGAGCAGGATAGTCACCGCGGTGAAAACCTGGACGTCGCCGCCGTAAAGAGTCGCCCATCCAACAAGCAGACTGGCAGCACCGCCTGAACCATTAAATAGTGCGACCATTTCTGGCATAGAGGTCATCGCAACCAGCCTGGCAGCCAGGGCGCCGACGATGGCACCAAGCACCATACCTGCAGCAATGTATTCGTAACTGACGATGCCCTCGGCGGTCAGGCCTGCAACGACAGCGATCAGCATGCCTAGAGATGAAAATAAGTTGCCTCGCCTTGCGGTTGCTGGTGAACCCAACATCTTTAAGCCAAAGATGAATAGGGCGGCCGAAACGATATAAGAAAGGTTAGCTAATAGTTCGATACTCATTATTTGCCACCTGCTTTCTTGCTCTTAAACATACCGAGCATACGGTCAGTTACCAGATAACCCCCGACTACGTTAACCGTGGCGAACGCCACTGCCGCGGTGCCGAGATATTTACCCATCTCGTTATCTACCATGCCTGATGCCAAAAAAGCACCTGCCAGGGTGATACCGGAAATCGCATTTGCACCTGACATCAGCGGGGTGTGCAGCGTTGCAGGTACCTTGGATATGAGTTCGAAGCCGAGGAATATCGACAGCACCAGAATAAAAATTAGAAATACAATTTCCACTTTAGCTCCCCCTTATATTCTTGATGGCTTCATTAACGAGGCCACCTTCATGAGTAATAACGCAGCCTTTCAGAATGTCATCTTCAAGGTCAAGGTTGAAGGTTTTGCTCTCCTCATCCCAATATTCACTCACAAGGTTGTAAAGATTGGATGAATACATCTGGCTAGCGTCGCTGGATACCTGTGCTGGTAAATTTGAGACGCCGATAATGGAAACGCCATCAATTTCAACCGTTTCGTCTGGTTTTGACCCTTCAACGTTGCCACCGGAATCAACCGCCATGTCGACGATTACGCCACCTTTCTTCATCGCCGCGACCATGTCGGCGGTGACGATGCGAGGCGCAGGCCGACCGAAAAGCTGTGCTGTGGTGATGACGATGTCGGATTCGCTGATCACGTCTTTCATGCCGAGTCTTTGAAGTTCCAACTGCTCCGCAGTCAGTTCCTGGGCGTAGCCATCTTTAGTCTGGCCGGTTTCTCCGAGATCAATTTCGACAAATTTGCCGCCCAGCGATTGCACTTGTTCGGCCACGACGGGACGTGTGTCGAACGCTTCAACTCTTGCTCCTAAGCGTTTTGCGGTGGCAATCGCCTGAAGGCCAGCCACACCAGCGCCGATAACAAAGACCTTCGCCGGACTCAACGTTCCAGCCGGGGTCATCATCATGGGTAGAATGCGATCCAATTTACTCGCCGCAAGCAGTACCATCACGTATCCGGCTAGGTTTGCCTGCGAACTCAAGGCGTCCATCTTCTGTGCTCGTGTCGTTCTGGGGATCATTTCCATACTGATTGCTGTCACACCTTGTGCGGCAAGCGAATCGACCAACGCATGTTCGTTGTAAGGGTCAAGGTAGCTGATCTGGATGGCGCCCTTTTTCAATAGGGCGACGTCTTCTGTGCCAGGTTTTCGGACTCTGAGCACCATATCGCCACTGGAAATCAGTGCGTTACGGTCATCAGAAACAGTTGCACCTGCATCGGTATAGTCTGCGTCGCTGAATCCTGACTGTAATCCCAGTCCGGATTCCACGGACACGGATAAGCCAGCTCTGGTGAGCTTTTTCACCGAGTCAGGGATAAGTGCGACGCGGCGCTCATTAGCCCACGTTTCCGCAGGAACCACGATTTGCATATCTACCTCACTAGATTTGATTAGAAGTGTTTTGTCTTCCGGGCGGGCTAAGATTTGCCTGTTCGGATAAGGGGCTGAAAGGTAGCATGAACGATGGCCGATTTCTAACCATAAAGTGCTATAAGCATAGTGATTCGTGGATTTGATTGTAAAAGCGATACCAGCCTGATGGTGGTTCGCGATTCCGGTTTGGTTGAATCCCGTTTCATTGTTATAAAGACGAGGTTATAAAGACGGGACTAATTTCTGAGGACTGATAATGAGCTGGCACGAAGAAGCCAAGGAAATCGAACAACGGCGCAAGCTTTCAAAAGGCCAGGGCGGCGCCGAATCAATTGCCAGGCACCACGCCAAAGGAAGGTTAACTATCCGCGAGCGTATCGATGCGCTGGTCGCGCCCGATTCTTTTGAGGAGCACGGGGAAGGTGCCGGATTTGCGGAAAAAGATGACAATGGCCAAATCAAGGACTTCTCTCCCGCTAACTATGTTGTGGGGTTTGGTTCAATTGGCGGTCAAAGAGTGGTCGTTGGCGGCGAAGACTTCACCCTGAAAGGGGGGTCGCCTAATGGTGCAGGCCTGCGAAAAAGTGTCTACGCAGAAGAGTTGGCGGTACAGTTCAAGGTGCCGCTGGTGCGAATGCTGGAAGGCGGTGGGGGAAGCGTCGCCGGTTCTGGCGGCGCGAGGCCCACTACCGTTGGTTCTCCCGTTTATGCAGAGCCGAGGTTCAAGATCATTGCCCAGGCAATGAATGAAGTACCCGTAGTGTCCGGCGCCATGGGTCCTGTAGCAGGCTTTCCGGCGGGCAGGCTGGTGGCGTCACATTTCTCGGTCATGGTTAAGGAAACATCCCAAGTTATGGTTGGCGGCCCGGCCTTGGTAAAGCGAGCGCTCGGTGTGTCGCTCACGAAAGAAGAACTGGGCGGTTGGAAGATCCATACCCGCAGCGGTATTGTGGACAATGTTGCTGAATCTGAGGAAGCCGCGTTGGCCCAGATGCGCCAGTTCCTGAGTTACCTGCCTCAGAATGTCTGGCAATTGTCGCAGCGGCTGGATTGCAGCGATAACGTGAACCGAGCCGATGAAGCGTTAGTTGATATTGTTCCAAGAGATGGACGGATTCCATTTGAAATGCGCGAGGTCATTCGGCATGTGGTGGACCTCGATTCTTTTTTCGAAATTGCCCCTTTTTATGGTCACGGGCAAATTATTGGTCTGGCGCGCTTGAATGGTCTAGCCGTAGGGGTCATAGCTAATGATTGTCGCCACTTTGCGGGGGCGATGACCGCTGAGGGATCGCAGAAGGCGAAACGAATGATGGAACTGTGTGATACTTTTCATTTGCCGGTGATTAATTTTTTGGATGAGCCTGGCTTCATGATTGGTCCAGCCTCAGAGCAAGCAGCCTGTATTCGGTATGGGATGAGTGCAGTGGCGGCAGCGGTCCAATCGACGGTTCCATGGGCAACGATCGCCGTGCATAAGTCTTTTGGGGTCGCCTCCGCGGCTCACTTTGCACCAAATACCTACAAGCTCTCATGGCCTTCGCATGAAATGGGAGCGTTGCCGGTAGAGGGTGGTGTGGCTGTAGCTTTCCACCGTGAAATCGCGGCAGCAGAAGATCCAGATGAGAAGCGGCGGGAACTGGAAGAGATGTTGATGAAGAATCGGTCTCCTTTTCCCATGATGGAAAGTTTTGCAGTCCATGAATTGATTGACCCAAGGCAAACGCGGGCTAAGTTGTGTCGATGGGTGGACTGGATTGAACCGTTACTGGAAGACTTGAAGGGACCCGTGACCTGGGGGATGAGACCTTGAGTATCCAGGCGGAAATAAAATTGTTGTTGCTTGTTTTCGGCCTATTTGCCGCGTCGGCTGGGCATGCCCAGGCAAAACCGCATGTTCGGGTTGATCTGGTAGCAGCAGTCACGAGTATTGCGCCGGGCGATTCGTTTGATGTCCTGTTTCGGCAGAATATTGACGATGAGTGGCATACTTACTGGACGACCCCGGGGGATTCCGGTGCCGCGCCGGATATCAAGTGGAGTGTACCCGCCGGTGTGTCCGTCAGCGCGTTTAAATATCCGTACCCGGAGCGCATCCCTTACGGGCCGTTGATGAATTATGGCTATCATAACGAAGTGCTAATGCCTTTCTCGGTTTCGGTGCCAGAAGATTATTCCGGCGATGTCGTTGACATTATGGGAACCGGCAGGGTGCTGGTTTGTGCTGATATCTGTATCCCGGAAAAAGTCGAAGTCATGGCGTCCATTCCGGTAGGGCCAACGGTGGTCGACAACGCAGTGTCCGGTACATTTTCCATGGCACAGGCCCGCTTGCCTGTGCTTATCGATGTGGTGAGTAGCTTCCAGGTTGATGCAGACAAGATCCTGCTAACGGTCGGACTCCCCGCTGTGCAGGGTAATCGAATTGATGCAGTTGAATACTTCCCGTTTGCTCCTGAAGTAATAGATAACCCGGCCGACCAGATATTCTCTATGTCCGATGAGGGCCTTGTCCTCATACTAGAGCCTGGTTTCGAATTTGACGAGGATTCCGCAGACCTGTCCGGCGTGATCGTGATTCATGAATCCGTCGGTGAAGGAATAGTGTCGAGTTTTGAGTTCAGGATGGGCGATTCTTTAGCGCCTCCGGGCAATGTGAGGCCAGGGGATGGTCATGCGATGGGTGAAACAGGGTTGCTTGCAGCGCTGTTTTTTGCATTTTTGGGTGGCTTGATACTGAACCTTATGCCTTGTGTGTTCCCTGTCTTGTCCATCAAAATCCTTTCACTGGTTGAATCTCACCATGGTGGTAGCTCTATTCGTTTACACGGCCTTGCCTATGCTGGAGGTGTTGTCGCCAGTTTTCTGGCGATCGCGGTGCTTCTGATGAGCCTGCGAGCAGGTGGTGAGGCGATAGGCTGGGGTTTCCAACTGCAATCACCCATTGTAGTCAGCATGGTTGCCTATTTGTTTTTGGTGATCGGTTTGAACTTGCTGGGAGTGTTTGAGATTGGTGGCTCAATCATGTCTTTGGGTAATAGTGAAGGTAGCTCGCAAGGATATCTGGGTTCTGTTTCGACAGGCGTGCTGGCAACCATCGTTGCCGCGCCGTGTACCGCCCCCTTTATGGGAGCGGCGGTAGGTTATGCTCTGATTCAAGAGCCTGCCACTGGTCTTTTGGTGTTTGCTTCTCTGGGCATTGGAATGGCACTTCCCTATGTGTTGCTGTGCTATGCGCCAGGTTTGCTGGCCAGGCTTCCTAGACCGGGGCAGTGGATGGTGACTATGAAGCAGTTGCTTGCGTTTCCCATGTTAGCGTCAGCGGTCTGGTTGCTTTGGGTGCTGGGTGTTCAGGCGGGATCTGAGGCAATGATACAGGTTCTTACAGGTGCTCTACTCATCGCATTCGCACTCTGGCTGCTGAACCAGTCTGGCAGTGCCATTGCCAGATTGTTTGCGCTGCTGCTCGTATTGGCTGCGATCTATATTGGTGCAATGCAGGAGGCGAGGGTGTCGGAGTCTGCTTTGGGGCCTGCAGAGGGAGAAGCTGGTGTCTATTCCAGGAACGCGTTGGCGATAGCTCAACAGAAAGGTCCGGTTTTTGTGAACTTCACCGCAGCCTGGTGTATTACCTGTAAAGTCAATGAGCTAAATGCACTGAATGTTGATGCCGTCAAATTGGCGTTTAAAGAGAAGGAAATAACCTATCTCAAGGGTGATTGGACCAACGAAGATCCAGGCATTACTGCGGCGCTGCAGGAATATGGCCGAACTGGTGTGCCGCTTTACCTGCTATATGCAAAAGATGCGTCTCGAGCGACTGTGTTGCCGCAGATACTGACACCGGGGATAGTCCTGGATGCGCTGGAAGCTTTGTAGTCTGGCTTTGATGGAACGAGTAACAAGCGCGCGACACTAAGTCGTCGCCATTGTTACTCGTTTTAGCACAGCTTATAGGGCAAGCTTTGCTGAGGCCTTTCCCTTGATGACTTCGACACCCTCTGCATCAGTAGTTGAAACATCGAGATCGGCAATGGTCTCTCCATTTTCTTCCCGAATCTCAGTGACCGATGCCCTGGCCGTGAGTGTAGCGCCCGGGAAAACCTGAGATGTAAATCGCACGCCATAGTAAATTAACTGCCCATCGCCGACGTAATTAGTCAGCATACGGCCGGTCATGCCCATCGACAGCATGCCGTGAGCAAAAACGGAAGGATACCCGGCGATTTGCGTCGTAAAAATTTCATCGCTGTGCAGCGGGTTATAGTCACCGGATGCGCCTGCGTACTGGACGATCTGGGTTCTTGAGAGGTTGTCGCAAACCTCCTCCTGGTAGGTGTCACCTACCTTAACTTCACTTGCTTTTAGTGCCATTTCAAGGACTCCTTACTTGTCGCCTGAGGTGGCTGGACGTTCTGTCCTGACACCTACGCCGGTTGCCGTTATCACGAGTTCACCGTTTTGGTCGCGGTATTCTGTGACAGTTTCACTGAACATCAATTTTCCGCCTCGTCGTCCCTCCTTCTCCCAGTTCTTGCCTGGTTTGTTTTCAGCGGTTAGGACATCCCCAACTTTTAGTTGTCGGTGATAAACATAGTGTTGTTCTGCATGAAGACCTCCGCCTCCGCCACCGCCACCGCCTTCTTTCTTTTGGGTGATTCCTGTTGGCCCCTTTGCTGAACCAAACCATTCCTGGCCGACCTTGGGGCGCAGAAAATAGTCAGGGTCGAACTGTGCGCTCGATTGTACAAATGTTGGTGGCGCTATGATGGCACCCTGGTCAGTAGATTTTGCATAGTCTTCATCGTAATAGATTTCATTGGTGTCACCGATCGATCGCGCGAACATCATTACGTGTCCTGATTCGACCGGAAATTTATCAACTGCCATGGTTGGTTTCCTCCGTCAAAAATGTAAAAAAATAGTGTGTGTTACCGGCAACATACTCATGTATCTATGTCAACGTCAAGCCGGTATTTGTAGTGAAAATAAAAAACGCGTGGTTAGAAACTGATCGATGTCAACCTCAAGTCGGTATTTGTAGTGAAAATAAAAAAATGCCTTGTTAGAAACTGATCGTGGTTGTAGTATTTTTTTTCTCATCAATTGAATGTGTAATACCTAGATTGATTTTGAGTTGATAATAAAAAAAACAACATCAACAAATAGGCTTTAAGACACAGTTTATGTCCAGACCTGTACGTATAGAATTCCCCGGCGCTGTGTACCACGTCACAAGCAAAGGAAATGAAGGTCAAATTGTTTTCGACGATGCTGATGATAGAGGCGTCTTCCTCAATGTTCTTGACAATGTTGTAGTCCGGTTTGGCTGGTTGATTCACAGTTATGTGTTGATGGATGATCATTACCGTCTGGTGGTCGAAGTTCCAGAGGCAAACCTTTCGAAAGGGATGCGCCAATTGAACGGTGTTTACACCCAACATATCAACCGTCGTCATAGTCAGGAAGGTCCAATTTTTCATGGGCGGTTCAAGAGTATTTTACTCGAAAAGAAAAATTACTTGCTCCCAGTCTGCCGGCACGTCGTTACTAGTCCGGGTAAATTGAAAGGTGTGCCCAGTTTTTCATCCTACAAATGGAGCAGCTATCGCGCATTAGCCGGTCAGGTTAAGGCGCCAACGTTCCTTCACAAGGCAGATGTGCTGAAGAATTTCGGTAAGCGCGAGAAAGATGCGCAGCGAAAATATCGGGATTATATTAAGGAAGGTGTTGGGGAAGAATCACCGCTGAAAAAGCGTACTCACCAGGTACTACTCGGCAGTAATCGGTTTTTGAGTGAAATGCAGCCAATTCTCCAGGGTGAAAGACTCTCAAAGAGGGGACCGAAAGCGGTCAAGAGACGTCGCAGCCTGAATGCATTGTTCAAGAAAGTAGATGACAAGACCCGTGGTGAGCGAAACGAACTGATGAAGAAGGCGCATGTAGAGTTTGGCTATACCCTCATGCAAATTGGTGACCATCTGGGGCTGCATTACACAACAGTTTCCAAGGTTATCAACGCTTAGATTTTTCATAAGGGTCTACCAGACGTTTGTGGCCCTTAAACCTTAATCTGACCCATTTTAGTTGATTGAGTACCGCTCAGGGCTGTTCATAAAGTGCCGCTCAGGGCTGTTCATAAAGTGCCGCTCAGGGCTGTTCATAAAGTACCGCTCAGGGCTGTTTAAGAACGCTAGG
>OCVR010000338.1_pt1 | contig 39424 bp, 64 predicted proteins | sample 1539091 | NCBI WGS metagenome assembly OCVR01 (sample SAMEA3355530, study PRJEB22509) | marine metagenome | biome: marine; feature: coastal ocean; material: water | place: USA | collected 2010-08-07 | depth 16 m | reverse complement strand
CTGAATTTAACGCTGATACGGTCTTACGCCGGCGAATGCCGGCGAATGCCGGCGGGTTTCCGAGGAATAAGTATGCACAAAATAACATCAACACAATCAGACACGACAGTATCACTGGCACAACCCGCCGGTGAATGTAAATCAAAACCGTCACTGCTCGACTTGGACAACAACACGCTGGACGACCGCCTGACCGCGCTGGGACTCGAACCGGAGCAACCGGTACGGATCACGTTCCGTGGCGGCCGCTTCAATATGCAATCTGTTTAACCACTGACACACTCACTAAAGAAGGAAATACCATGCAACATCCAACTGATTTTACCGGCGCACTGCGCATTCTGGCCACAGCGTTACTGCGCGCCGACATCGCCACTCAACAACGCTTTGTTGAAGCTGAAACCGAATATACCGTAACAGAAACCGGCAGCGGGCTTGTTATCGATGGCAGTGACACACCGCTGGACATTAGCGTTCTGGTTCAGCAGGAATTTGATGGCGCTGACGGCAAAACACTGGAGCGCCTGTTTACTGACTGGACCGGGATCACTGCGGTTTACGAAGGTGACAGCAGCTTTTTACTGTACAGCGAAGAAGAAGACGCCTTCACGCCACCGGCTGCCCACTTCCCTATCGATGATGACGTATGGGAAGACATTAAAGATGACTTCCCGACTGATGAGGACGTGGATGCGCTCATGGCTTTTGCGCGCTGCCTGTCACGCGCTGCCATCATTGTCACCGAAAGCGCGTCTTACCGGGTTGCCAGCTTCGATCTGCCCACACTGACAGTGGCAGCGGTTAATGAAGACACCGGGGAGGATGTCAACCTGTCCGCAACCGACTTATCTGGCAACTGTGATGTTTTCACTTTGGCCCCGATATATCGCACGCTGCCGCGCAGTTAAAGGCGACTTCTGGCACTCTTTCTGCCCACATGACACCCTGCTTTGCGGGGTGTTTTTATTTTCAATAAATACAGCTTTTTTGTTGTATTTTATGTGCGTTATGGTATTCTGAACAGGCTGAAAACACACACAAACACGGAGATTTTCCCATGTCATCATTGACGCTTAAACAACAATATTTTCTTGCTATGTTCACTGGCGATGAGCGTGCACAGGCGGAGAAAGCACTGCTTGACGGCCAATTGTGGGCTGACGTCATCCCTTGCGCTAACGGGCAATACGCCACCGGCTCTATGTCCATGGAAAACGTACCTGCCGAGCTCAGCGAGCTTGAGGGCGCGCCTTGTCTGTCTTTTAACCGTGATGAGGTTCAAAAAGACATCGACGAGGAATGCAGTCGCTACGAAGCGGAAATTGCCGAGGGCGAACGCGACGAGGACGACGAATACGAAGGCATGCTGATGCGCGTCTTATGGAAGTCTGACGATACCCTGTCATTCTTCATGCCGACGGACGCCACCAACGACGACCCGATCGCCATTAACACCGTTGACGAGGCGTGTGGTTTCTAAACCTGCGCCTTACGACCAGCCGCCCTGCTTGTCAGGGCTTTTTTGATTTTAACCGAGCCATTAACCTGCCATGCAAAAACTGACCTCACCTGCGATCATAAACGCACTTGTCGCCATGTTACTGGCTTACGCAATGTCACTGCTTATTCCGGCATTTTTCGCCATCCTGATGACGCTCAATTTGCTCCAGTACACACTCGCAAGCGGGCTTATTCTCGGTTGCGGGCTGGTGGGCGCAATCGCCTACCCGGCACACAGTTTAACCCGCGTTCTCGCCGCACTGGCGCTCACCGGGACAGCACTTCACGTCTCCCTGGCCCTCAGCGGCTTCCTGCCGGGCGATACCCGGGTAACTGACCAACTGACGCACAGCGCCGGACTCTTGCTTCTCAGTGGGCTTGCGCTATTCCTCACCGCTTACGTAAAAGGCCGGTCGGTTTCCTCATCGTGATTTTTATCATTGATTGATTTCTTTTTTGTTGTAAAAAAGTCTTGCTTAGTACCTCATTTACGGTACAATGTAATGACTGAACACACACAGGAAAAAACGATGAAAATCACACACAAACTCGCCAAACTGCCCGGCACCAGCCTCCTGCGTACCATTATCATGGTTACCTGCACAACGCCGTTTTTATGGCTTCTTTTCACGAACGACTTCATTACATTGATCAACATCTTTCCGCTGATGATGATGTCCGGCATGTTTGTCGAAATTTGCGACCTGTCATCAATCTGCCATGAAACACCGGAAAACAAACCGTTTAACGACGAGTTGAGGGCGAAAAGAGGAAATGCATTTTCCCTTCCACCTACGAATTACCGCCTTGTATTTGGCATCGCTGCCTTATTGACGCTCCCGCTTATGGCGATTGACACGTCATTCCTGCTGACAAGTCTGTCCTGTGCACTGGCTGTATTTATCTGTGATTTGAAAAAATCGCTGCTGCATTACATTGTCGACAACAACCTTCACATGGCCAAATAAACTTGTCATTTTTGTTGTAAAACACTTGCATTGTACCTTGTTTGAGGTACAATGTAATGACTGAACACACACAGGAATGCACACATGACCGTCAACACCGTTACTTTTGAAAGCCGCGTTACCAATCCTAAATCCGACGTTATCGCGATTTACATCGGCTTCTTGTCTGGCGAACTCAAACTGTATGAATGCAACACCAACAATCAGACCATCCGTGTTTTCACGCTGGACGAAAATGATGCCACCATCCCTGCGGAAAAGCTTGAAAAAGCGCGTGAGGACGCTGGACTTGCTTTTTGTCAGGTTCGTGTATTCCAGCACCCCGGTTACATTGAATACTTCAGAAGTGGCGCGGGCGGAGAGAAGTACAAAAAACAGGATTTCTGGGTACGTAAAGACCCCGCACAGGCAAATTACAATCTGCCCAGCGTAGCGTAAACCCTGAGGCCCGACACTGCACAGCCGCAGCATGGGCCTGACGCCTTTTAAACAACACACAAGCACACAACGGGAGGCATAATGCCAGAAAAACCAACATTCACACTTGCACAGCGATACTTCCTCGCCTGCAAACGCAAGCCAGACGTGCCGTATTACGCCGCCGCCATTCAGAACGGTAAATTATTTGCCTACGGCGGTCCCCGCGACAATGACGTGATCAGTGTCGGCGTGAGCGGACTGGTTGATCCTAAGGACGCTGGCGTTGAATTTGCCGGTATGTCATGGTCACCGGCTTTGTACGCATCTATCGAAGACGCCCTTCTCGCGCGCAAGCTTGATGAGCAAAACTTCATACAGGAAAAGGCGGCCGGTGCATACGCTGATGATGAAATTTACAGCAGCACCCTTTATCAGGTACGCTGGAACGACAAGGATGAACTCACCTTCTTTGATCATTGCTCCGGCGAAGAAATCCAGACACAGACGCTCGCAGAAACGATAAACGCCACTGAACCGGCCGAGTAACGTTACCGTGATAAAAGCCTGCTCCGGCAGGCTTTTTTATTGCCCTGTGAAAAACTTTTTTGTTGTAAAAAACTGCCGTTCTGGTACAATAAAACAGTCGAAACACACACAGGAAATGGTATGAGCAACAGCAAAATTTCCGCGCACCGACAATGCCTATCTGGCTCAGCAGGGTTACAAGCCCGGCGCTCCCATCCGCCGCATCACGCTGAATGCAACCGGGATAAAAGTTGATCCGGCGCTCCCCCTCGTTATCAGCAGCAATGGTGCTGGTGGCGTACGCTACGCGATGGGTGAGCGGCAAAACCAGACGGCGATTGATGAAGCCACCCTGTTCACGCAGGACCGCGCCCAGTCCACTCCGGCCAACCTTTCCGCGTCAGCTTATAGTGACGCTGAATTTGTCCTGTTTGCGCGCGAGGACAACCTGGCTGATGCGATTTATTATGGCCGAGAAGTGTACTCCACGTTAATGACCATGCGCATGCGCTGTATTGATGACGAAACGCAGGCGCTGAAACGTAAGCTTGCTGAACTGGAAACCGCCAGACAGTCTGTTATGGAGCAGCACGAACTCATCGGCTTCACCCTTACTTTAAATCGCAACGAACGCAACATTGAGATGTCTGGACGTCCGTTGTTATGACTTCAGGTGCAAGTTACCTGTAAAATGGTTTTGATGAAGATGCCGCGTGCGCCGTTAATATCACGGTGTATACGTAACGCCCCATCGTTGATGAATTCACGCCCGCCAAGATTGTTGATCACCTCGCCACTGTGCGACAGCGTTTTTGAAGTGTGACTTTCATTGGCGTCAATAACCCGTTTACCCTTCTTTTTCGCTAACCATTTCAACATCAGCTTGAACTTGTAATGCCCCAGATCGAGCATTTGTCGGCAGGTATTCCGGCGTATCACCCGTCCGGCTTTGCGCCTTACCATCGATTTTGTTTCAAAATGCGGCAAAAAGATGACGTCGTAATTTTCCGTTAGATAGTGCGCCAGGCGCTGGTGCAAATTGAGAATTATGTCTTCTTTTTTCGCTTTCAGGCGTTGAGTTGTTTTCTGGATGTAACGCAGGCGATCTCTCGCCCACTGCGGCAGATCGTCGAATTTTACATCCTTCAAGAACTGGTTGTAGATCCGCTGGCGCTGAGACAGCAGGTTGTCCACCCGCTTCATAAGTGGAAAGAGCTTCTCTTGCGCCAGCCTGTCGCCGGCCACAATGACCTCTGACGGGCTGTAACATGTAGCGAAGGTTCTCACGCCGGGATCTACAGAAACGCATTGTACCGCGCCTTGGGTTTCGGCTTTGGTGGTAATGTGTTGCTGCACGTTAATGAACCAGCGTCCTTTGTCGAATGTCACGGTAACGGCTTGATCGATAGCTTCCTTCGGAACGGTTTCGGTTAAATGTATTTTGTCCAGTGCTCTCACTGCCGGACTAAGCCCGGCAGGCATCCGGCACATGCGGAATGAGTGAATCTCACCCTTTCGGGATTTGTAGTGTAACCTGGCGAAACCCGGTTGATCAGGGCGCTTACCTTTATTTTTCTTCGCCATGGCAAGAAAGGTGGTTTTGGCTTCGCGCACGGCATTGTCGCAGATAAGAGAATTGTAAATGTGTCTCTTCTCTTCCTGTTCCAGCTTGCAAGCAAACTTAACCCACGGGCGTAAATCATACATTTTCCCGTCATCATCTTTGTACGAGCCTTCGAGATACCTTGAAATTGCGAGATTATAAGCCCTGCGGTACAACATCAGCGCCTGAATGTACTTTATCTCAGACTCAGGGTAAAACCGAATTTTCTTGGTGGCTTTAATGGTAACAGGCTGGTTATTTTTGATGTCCAGCGCCGCTGCTGGCAGAGTGATATCGAAATCGGCCGGCGAGGAAAGCGGCCTCAGTGCCGTCATCCAGCCGTGGTGACTGGTCAGGTGGTTTTCCTTTTTATTTTCCGTGGCAGGCAACCATAAACCTGAAGATAAAACCGCCGCGCGAGGACTCCAATAAGCTCCCTCGTCCTTAGCGTTTTCAGTCTTGATGTTAGGCTTGATTTTCAATGGACACAACCACGTAATAACAACAAAATTATTCTATCAGTCCACGTAAAGAAAATCAACCAAGCAGACGTCCAGCCATCTCAATGTTGCGTTCGTTGCGCTTTTTGTGAACCGTCGAATAAACCAACCGGCTGGCGCTAGCGTGCCAGCCCCTGCGACATCTTCCCTGAAAAGGAAGAGCTTGTTGCCATCTGGAACGCCCAGAACTGCAAGGAAACGTTGATTAAAAGTAAACAGTTGCAGATCACCAAGCTGCAATCTGAAATCGACGCACTACAGCAATAAACAGCAACGTTTCAAGCCCGACTCCCGGGCTTCACCTGCTGTCTGCCGCCCGGTTTTCCTGGCGGTGAGGAAGTGCGCGCACTCGCGCCCACGCTCGAAGCGTTCCACAAAGGCCCTTTTATTGTCGCTTATTCGAGTAATCTTTATTTTTTTACTGCCGTATCAATAACAACGATGCTTGATGCGCAGATTGATATCTGAAAAGTCTTTTTAGTTTCATGATAAAATAATGTTGTAAATTTGTTTGCTGTTTGCAATAATTCAATGCATCTCAGACAGGAGAACATCATCATGAAATGGTTACACAAACTGCTTGCCCGCTGGAATATCTTTACCCGTGCACAGGAAGCAAGTGACGAGACTGATGCAATACACGCGCTGTCAGACGATCTGTCCGAGCCCGGTTCCATCTATTAACAACCTGTAACCATTCACCCGGCATAATTCACAAACTGACCACCCCGGCACCGACCGGGTTTTATTTTGCTTTTTTGTTGTTAACTACTTGCCATGAACCTTAATTCAGGTACAATGTAATAACTGAATACACACACGGGAAAACCACCATGAGCAAGAACATACCGGACCGCGCCTTAGAAGCCATGCAAAACATGTCTATCATACTGGCGCACGCAGAGCTCGCCAGAACCATTCTGATGGATCACAACAAGTCAGTTGATGACGACACCATCAAGCACACCGTCGCCCGTCTTACCAACGACAGCCCACTGGGTTTCAGCAACGTCTTCAACGAAATCATCGGCACTCCGGACATGAGCAGCGACACGTACATCCTGCTCAATGTGATACAAAAAGCCGTGCTTGGTTTTCAATGCCGCATGCATACTGATGCTATCAAAGTCGAAATCCAGCGTCCTAACGGCAGCAGCGACGACAACGAATACCAGGTCGCACTCACCTTTGCGAATGCCGCTGAACGTAAAGATCAGCGCGTGGTTTTTTATCATCGCGTACACAAAACCGTCAACAACAACAAAACCACCTACTACGCCGGCGATAAAGACAAAGAAACATACCGGCTTTACAAAGGCGACGCGTCATGCATGCCAGACGTGGATGACATTATCGACAACGTGCGCAGCCTTATCGTGGACTATATGAACGGCAAAGTACACCTTCCCCGTGAATACTCAGCCAGCGCGGTTGATGATTCTGAAGCGTTCCTACGCGACATTGAGGCAGGGCATAAAAAAGTGCACACCATAGAGCGCGCTATCCCCAATAGCCTTGTATGGATTAACAATATCAGATCAGAATACGGCGTCTGTTAAACGAACATCGTGCAAAATACAGAACACCATCAACCCCGGCTCCGACCGGGGTTTATTTCACTTTTTTGTTGTTAAACACTTGCAATGTACCCTCATTTAGGTACAATACACTCATACACACAAGCACAGTGAGAAACATCATGACTAACACCGCCGGCACTTACCGCTCTTTTGAAGACAGAACCAGTGTCGCCCTGCTTGAAGCAGAGGGCGAAATCCTTAACTTCGTGCTCGCTCAGGAAATGGGGCTTGGCCCGCGCGTAGACAAAGAAAAACGCATCACACTGGTACCGGTTACGCCTAAGCTTGAAAAGCGTATGGGTGTAAGCATGAATGCCATGAACAGAGTTAATGAGTGGGTACACTTCAACCCTGCCGGTGACAAAGCGCACGCTATGTTCCTGCGCAAGAAACACAACGTGACAGCCACCTGCATACCAAGTGAAGAGTATCGCCACATCAGGGTGAGACGAGAAAGCAGCATACAATCTGGCGACTTCATCCTGACCTGTGATAAAACGGGCGAAAGAATAATTATGCGCCCTTTGTCACGCTACCAGGGTAAGTGGGTACCTCATATGGCTAATGAAGCCGTGAGACAAATCAGTCACAGCCGTAAGAAAGTCTATCTGCATGCTGATACCCGCGATACCGCCATCATCCGCGCAGTACTGATGATGTATTTCGGCTCCGGTGAGTCAACGCTGGATAAGATTGAGTTTAATTACAATGCGGCTGATGTACGCATCAAGGTTTGCGATGTTGCACTCGCACGGTTACGCCACGAGTTGTAAACCTTAAAACAGGCACCTCGCACACAGCGGGGTGTTTTTTCATTGAAACATTGCAAATAGTGCTTGCCAAGCTCCTAAAATCAGGTACAATGAGCATATTGAAGTCACAGACACACAGGACACATCATGAACACGAAAGCGGTTCTTCTTAACAATCTGACCGGCACGGCGCTTAACTGGGCAGTTGCGCAGGCTCTGGGTTTATCTCCCGTCTTAAGTGACAATGCAGTTACGCTGGACAACCCGCAACCCCTGATCGATATCACCGGTGCTGATGCCCCTGACGTATTCAACCCGTCTGACGACGTGGCCCTGTGTGTCACACTGATGACCCACATCGGTATCGACGCCCGTCAGTATCGCCAGGCTCCGCATTCGCGTTACCTGAAAAGCTCACTGCTGCGCAATAACGGGCAGCTGCGGGATGGTGATGTTATTGATGTTGACACCAAAGGCACTGAGTGGGTACTGCGCCCTAATGCGCCGACGGACATGGACAACAAATTCTTTGCCCGCCCGTCATCGAGCAGCGGCCAGGTTGGCTGGAGCAAACAGCGCGATCCGATGGGTGACACGCTGGTACTTGCAGTACTGCGCCAGCTGGTGTGCATGAAAGGCGACAACACACTGGTATGTCACGGCACTACCGTTGATAAAACAAAGGTTGACGTTCCCGTCAGCCTGACACGTAAGAGGGCAGCATAATGAGCGCACCCAAACAAGACAACCCCGATCCGCGCGTATTTTTAGCCAAAGCCGGTGAGGCGCTGTACGGCTCACGCTGGCAGACCGAACTGGCCCGGGCACTCGGTCATAAGGAAGGCCGCCAGGTGCGCCAATGGATGAACTTAGATCGGAAAATTCCCGATCAGGCTCTGGAAAAAGTGCGCGAACTTTTACAGTCACGCATCAAGACCCTCTCTGCCTTGCTGGATGAGGAAACGGCATAAACCGACGAAAAGTAATTATTTTAACTTTTTTGATGTACTACAACAAAAAAGTGTTGCATTACGTTCCGGGAAGTGTTAACTTTACCTCAGCGTCATGAGAAAAGAGTGGACCGCTTATCCACCGGCTCTCATTAAGGCGAGGGATGCCGCGCTAATGCTTACTTACCAAACGACTAAAGCCCTGCCTATCAAGCGGGGTTTTGTCGTTTAAGACGCTGGCCTCCCCGAACAACACACCATTTTTTACTTTTTTGTTGTAATAGTTCTGGTGCTGCACTATAATGTGCGCATCTTAATATACACACGAACACAGGAATTCAAAGCCATGACCACCATCAAAATTACCGCCCCTATCCGTAACGCAAAAACGCTGGACGGCGCAATCAAAAAAGCCAAGGCGGAACTCATTAAACGTGCCGCTAAGAAAGGGCTTTACGAGAACTTCGGTGAAGCGGAAAGACAGTACTTGTTTGACACCTTCATCACCACCGGTGACTTCAGCAACGCCGGCCTGCGCGAGCGCGGTAAAATCACTAAGTTTGCCGAATGGGCAGGCAATTACGAAGTCCCGCAGGCGTAACAATCCGCTACTGTACTGACAGACCTCGCTCCGGCGGGGTTTTTCTTGTCTTAAAACCAACACAGGAGCTCGCACGATGCCATACCGACCTGTTTTTCTGACTCACGACGAAGCCAAAACCATCGGACCTGCCGCACTTAAGCTGTTGAAAATGCGCCTGCACAACGACGGCGTCACAACCAGCAGCGGTTCTGTATCCGTTCCTGACCTGGCCCGCGCGCTTGCAAACATCCTAAATGTTGACGCGTACACAAAAAAATCGTACCGCAACCCTGAAGACGCTGGCGAGACTATTGCTGATTATCTCGGATTACACAGGCAGCGTGACACTCGCTGGTATGATATTATCGGCGGCTCGACATCCGCAGAAGGCGTGGCGCTGTCTGTGGCGCGCTTATTCAGCGATCCTGGCTTCGTGCAGGACATCAACCGCAACCGCATCAAATCCTAGTGTTGCGCACCGGAAAATAATTAACAAATTATGGTAAAAAGTGGTTGCAACGTACCTGAATTTAGGTACAATACAATGACTGAATGCAAACACACACAGGATTTATCATGAGCACTCAAACCAACACATTTACTCCACTGTCACTAACCGACGACCAGGCGAAAACCATCGGCAGCGCAGCCGTCAAGCTTTTCAAAAAGCGCCTGCGTGACGGACGTATGAACACCGGGCGCGGTTCACAGTCTGCGCTGGGACTTGCCCGCACCTTAGCCGACATCCTGAAAATCGACGCCGGTACCGGTAAAGCCACGGCTGAGCCTGAGGCGGCAGGTACTGAGATTGTCAGTCACCTGAGCCTGCGCAAACAGAAAGAAACCGGCTGGTACGACCTTATCGGCGGCACCAAAGCCGTGAAAGGGGTCGCCTTGACCGCTGAGCGCCTGTTTACTGATCCGACATTTGTGGACGACATCAACAGCAATCGCATTTAACGCCGGTCACGGTATACTTAAATAAACCTCGCTACGGCGGGGTTTTTTTTGCATTTAACACTTGCACAGCTCCTGTTTTTAGGTACAATACACTTATACACACAAACACGCAGGAACACCCATGCAACTGACTCACACTTTACACGCACTCAAGCAATCTGCTTTCACACTGACACTTGCTAATGTGGACTCGCACGAGCACGAACGCGGCTACCACCTGTCAGCGACACTGGTTATCGATGGCGAGCCTGCACTCAACTTCACACAGCCCGGTGACGGCTCAGCGGCGCAGGTAGAGTACCTCAGCGAGCGCATGCACTGCGCCACAGATATCATGCTTGATGCCATGAACTTCGGCGGCGCGATGCGTCGCGATGGCTGGTCACTCAAGACGCCGCACCAGCGTTTACAGCTGGAATGCCTGATTGGACTGCTCCAGGCACAAACCGAGCAGCTTATCACCTTACATTAATCACAACGCCCGGCACGCCGCCGGGCAAACCCCGGGACACCACTATGGCAATTAAACGCACCTTCAGACGCAAAGCAAAAAATGGCTACGTGAAAGCCGATGGCCAGCTCTGGTATGTCACAGAGGATGGACAGCCTTACACTGGCGATGTCGTTCTTCGCATCAATTGCGCCAGTCCGGACGCGTACCGGGAAGAGTCACCGGTCAAGGCCGTATTCCTGACACTTGAATGCAAAGGCACGCTGCACGAGACCAATATTCCTCGCACGGTAAAATAATTCACTTTTTTGTTGTAAAGCACTTGCTTTGAACCTAAATCTAGGTACAATGTAATGACTAAACACACAAACACACAGGTGCTACACCATGAAAAACTATTCGCCGTTTAACCTTGATGACATCACACTAACAATCACGGCTATCGATCCGGAAAATCATCACATCGGCACCGAAATGCCTAACCCTGAAGGTGTGCCTACATCACGCATGAACATGGCCTTCACCGGCTCCAGCCGTGAACTGATTGAACTGTACACCTGCGATGAGCCTGAAGATCAGGACGCGTACCTTGAATTCTCGGTACCTGCCATGGCGTATGGCGAGGGATGCGACACCCCTGCCGGTTTTGTTCGTAGCATTATTACGCACATCACCGCGTACCGTGACGCTTTCTGTATCAATGAGGACGCCCTGAAAGCCGGTAACGATTCATACTGCCGCAGCACCCCGGGTGTCATCATGGACAATGAGCCCAATGAAATCAGCAATACCCTGATTGCTGAGTTTATTAAGCGCATTGCACCTGAGCGCACCGGCTTTTCACTGGATGAGCTGGATTTACTCAACGACTACCGCTGGCTGTGCTACAGCACAGCAAAATGGCTTAACTGTGCCATCAATGGCTGGAACTACCACACCCTGTACGAAGGGGGCAACATGACAACTGACACAAACAACATCCCGATGTTTGACTCTGTGGACGACATCATCGACTACCTGACCAACTATCTTTCAGCGCTTGAAAGCCAAGGAGTACGACACCATGAATAATGCCGCTCACAACGCCATCGTCAGCCGCTCCATGGACATGTTACGTAACGGTGTACCTGTCCATATTATCAGCCAGCGCGAGCAAATGGCGGTTGCCCAGCAGACACCATTCGGTGAAGGCAAGGTATACCTTTACTTCCGCCGTCTTAATGGTAAGCTGATCACCCGTTATCCTGCGTCAATGGAAAAATCGCCTTCACAGAACACAGAGAACGCCTGGCAGTGGTTTTCAACCAACTACCCGAACATCTCACCGGAGCGTGCACAGCTCTGCTTTGAGTAACCCAATTTACGATTCCCAACCGGAGGGAAACCTCCACTTTCGCCGCACCTCGTGTGCGGCTTTTTTATTCTCATCATATAATGATTTAACTTTTTTGTTGTAATGAGCAGTAAGGTATGAGATACTCTGCCCACACAAACAATGAACAACACAGGAACATTTACCATGTCATTAAACGACTTTATCGACAGCCGCCGCACTGCTATCAGAGCTAACTTTATGGTGCGCAACAGCCGCATTTTCCAGGGCGCACGCCACACGCAGTTAAAAGCCCAGCGCCGCACCGGTATCCGCAAGATGGTGGCTCAGGTTCGCCTGGCACAGTGCCCGGTAACTAGCGATGCCGTCGCTCACCGCGTATCTCACAGCGTTAAACCTGCCCGCTAGCACGGGCACCGGATAAGGGCGGGTACCCCGTCCTTCGTTGCATTTTTACTTCTTTACCGGCGCTTGCCGGTTGAGCTGTTTTTTTGAATTTATTTCACTTTTTTGTTGTAATTACCTGTAGTTTTGCTATTCTAACACTACACAAACACACAGGTACTACATCATGAAAAACGTTACTCTTGCCGGCTGGAACCGCGACGCCTCAGGCTACAAAGAAACGGTTTACACTCACCAGCCTGACGCTGACACCCTGATCACTGTTTCTTTCGATGACATCATCGGCGACTTTGAAGCGGCCGTGTCTGACATGGGTGGTTACGAAAATGATATGCGCGTCAAAATGCAGGGCAAGTTCAACAACACGCCCGAGCACATCAAACAGATCCTGAAAGCGGCGCAATCTCTGCGCTTACGCGACGACGCCGACCCTGCCGCTTTTAAAGCGGCGGCGTAATCGCTTTTTTTTTACTGCCTGGCGGGGAAAAGTCTTTGATTTTGTAATATTTCAATGTATAATTCCCCTACACACACAAACACAGGATTGACCCCATGACCGCGACCGCAAACCTTGCCCCGGCGAAAGAATTGATTGAAATGACCCGTGTCGTTCTTGACGATAACGAGCTGTACGTTTCCAACGACCACACCCTGTTTATCAACCAGCGCCCTTTATCGCACTTTCTGACTGAAACCAATGCAGAAAAGCTCATTGCCACCCTGAAGCAGGCTTACCAGGATGCTATCCGCATTGCACGCGAAAACGACGTCAAAATTAGCTACCGCTTACGTTTCAAGCGTGAAATTGAAGCACTGTCTCCAGCGCTTGCACCGGCGATTGATAAAGCGCTGGCACTGTACCCGCAGATGAAAACGGGCTGGGAAGCGAAGCTTGAGAAAGGAATTTACGTGGGTTACGTCGACGACACTGAACTTGACGCATTAACCAAATTGAAATGGGAATACGAAGCGCTGTTTTACCATAGCGCCCCTATCGGTAAGGCAATGGATCTTATCCGCCACCTGAATGACGCCAAGACGAGCGCCGACCACCCTGACTGCATCAAAATCAGTCTGTAAGGAGAAACGATGAAAACACTACTCAAAACCCTTTGTTTTTCGCTGATGCTGGTATCAGCCTTTGCTATCACCTTTGTGTTTAACACAGGTGGCCCTTACCCCCAGGGGGCAACACTGTTCCCTGAAAAAGTAGAGCACGCGGAGCCGGTGGTGCGTGCACCGCTGCCAGGTGGCGAAGAGGCCAAAACCCCTGAACGTCGCTTTGCTATCAGGATGCAGGTCGTAAACCATATTGCATTTTAACCACCAGCCGGGCGTTACCCGGCGGGGATAAAGGGGAAACACTCGCTTTCCTGTAATCTGAACCGGGCGGAAAATTTCTGTCCGGGGTTAACTTTTTTGTTGTATTTTCCGCCCGTTGTGGCATACTGTTCCTGTAGACGAAATCACACACACAGGATTGACCATGACTACACTGATCATCACCCGCAAGCACTCCCTGACTGAAGCTTTGGCCATCGTTGATGCGATTGTTGCTCACGGCAGCTTCCCGACAAAAACAGCGCAAAAAGACGCCATGGGTCGCTTTAGCCGCATGTACGAAGATAATGCGCGCCAGGCGCTACTTGATGCATGTAAAGCCAATGGTGAAACAGAGGCGTTCTGGGATGCGCCGCACAACTTGTCACAGTTCGGCAAGAAAGCCACCAGCCGCTTTGCTGCCTACCCTGAACAACTCAATGCCATTCAAACGCTACGCAATGCCTACGACACATTAAAAGCGTTACCGGTCGTGAAAGTTATCAAAAAGCCGGCTGCACCGGCAAACCCTGACAAAGTGGTAAAAACCTGCGCGTGCTGCTTCCGTGAAATCGCTGTACGCAATGGCACGATGGTTCACCACGGCTATCAGCGCACCGGTTGGGGATTCCAGACCGACAGTTGTTTAGGCTTTCACTATCCGCCGCTTGAAGTCTCTGACGCTGGCCTTCGCGCGATGATTGAGCAGCTTAAAAATCACATTGCGCGTTGCAACATCCGGCTTGACAATGTTGAGGCAGCCACCAGCCTGACCAAAACACTGCGCGGCCGCAAAGGTGCACCAGGTCGCAACCTTGTTGTTACACAAGACGATCCTAACTTTGCCAGCCTGAAAACTGACATGAAGCGTGAAATCCAGCGCGAAAAAGAATCCACAGAGCGCACTCTGGACATGTTCAACGAAAAACTTGCCAACTGGCAACAAACTGAAGAGGCGGCGTAAGCCGCGCTCACCACGCCATCACCTGGCGAGAGCAAAGGGCGCACACAGCGCCTTTTTTGCTTTTCATCCGCAAAAATAAACCAAATTTATTTAACTTTTTTGTTGTAATCTGTCGCCGTTGTAGTATTATTAAGACTCACACAAACACAGAGGATTCACCCATGCAAGAACAAAACACCAAAGCAATGAACGCGTTTTGCCAACAAATGCGTGAGGATTTCACCGGCGTTATGACGGCCGACACACTGGAATCGTTCCTTGACGATCACACCCGCACGCTGACCAGCACTGCCGACATCGAGGCAATGCACAGTCTGAGTGACAGCCTGCGCTATGAATTTGATGGCGAGATGACCGTCGACAGCGTAGAGGCGTTTATCGACAGCCGTACTCAGGTTGCCGCGTAAGCGGTACCACCACCCGCTCCCACCAGGCCGCCATACGCGGCCTTTTTTGTACCTGCTTATCCCATATCACCATCTGTAAGCCAATCCTGGCCTCATGACGTTCTCCGCTCACCGGCTGCCGGCCGACACCACATCTGCTATCCGGAGCTATATCCGGAGCTATATCCGGAGCTATATCCGGAGTTACATCCGGAGTTACATCCGGAGTTGCATCCGGAGCTGCCTCTCCCGGTGGCGATATCACCAGGTTTTCGGCCGGGTTGCCCGCCCGGTTAACCGGCACAAAAAAGCAGCCCGGAGGCTGCCTGCTTGTTCTCAGTGTTTGATAAAATGGTTACCCGCGTCTGCGGCGGCGGGGCTTTCTCACCGTTTCACCGCTGATCACTTTGAGCTTGCAAAACTCAAGCGCTTCGTTTGCCAGTGCTTCATCAAACATCGCCCAGTGACACTGTTCCGGACGGATATTCATCTGCTCAGCCAACCACTGATAAACAACGCCACGCTCCCCCTGTTCACGACGCACAAGACGCTGAAACCAGCTTTTACCTTCCTTCCTGGCTTCTCTTGTCGCTTCATCCGCCAGTGTACCTAGTGGCAGGTCGGTATGCGGGTGTACACCGACATAAGCACGGCAAGGGCGGCACAAATAAGCAAACGGCCAGCTTCCGGCGCTGCCACGGCTATAAATTTCACTGTTGCGCACCAGCTCTACCGTGTCCTCTTTGCAATACGGGCAGGTTGTCGGTGCGGGCAGGCGATGTTTAACTCTTCTCAGGCTACCACGGCTCAGGTGCGGCAGTGGCGCTGGTGCAGCGAGTTTTTCTTTGGTATGGGCGCGCGGATCGATACCCAGTATTTCGATACCGGTATCGCGGGGCGCAGATTCATTGGCCGCGGCATTCAGTACGCCGTCATAACGGTTAAATTTTGCCAGCAGCGCGGCGAATGGTGAAGATAAATCCATGATGTTTACCTGTGCTTGTGTGTGTAAGCTAAGTATCGCAACAAATAGTAAGAAAGTAAACTTTTTTGTTGTAATTAATTATGTTAATGCTAACATTACATTATGCACACTCACAGAGAACTTGCACCATGAATACATGTAAGCTCAAAATAGACCGTACAGTCACACTTTTTATCGTTGCCGGCGCGCTCACCGTATCGCTTGATATGCTCTTAGCGTTGACACAATCCTGAGCCCGGAAATCAATCTACAAACGAGGACAAATCATGCCTTACACCTTACGCTACAAAGCCCATGGCGGACGCAAATACTTTACTAATGAGGATGGCGAGGTCGCCATTGCCGATCTGTCCATTCGCGATGAGAACAACCCGGAAACGACCGACGATGGCCTGGTGCTGATTGATTTCTCCCGGATGCCTCAGGCTAAAGGGAAAGGTGAGTACCGGGTGTTTGCCAAAACCGGTACCGGTGAGCCTGCCGCGTTCTCCATTGGCGCACATGATTTAGAAAATGTCATGAACGCCACGCAGCGCAAATTCCCATCACCACTGTCCGGCGCATTTTTAGAATAAATCGTTCACTGGCGGGCGTTGGCCCGCCTACTTGTCACTATCCGCATTGATCCAGAACGCCAGCGGCAACGCCGCGACAAAGGCGACCAGGTACGCTTTCCAACCAAATTCCGTCCCTAACTGGCTCACATCCCGACCGGTGACATCAAGCAGCCCGGCGAAACCCTCAAAAATCACCACGATGACGACAAAGCAGAGCAACCACCCTGACCAGTCATAACGTTTTCTTTCCATATTCTGCACTCCATTGCTTTTACGTATTATATCAGCAATTTCACCAGACTATTGCGGATTAACATTTTCACTTTTTTGTTGTAAAGTGCTTGCAAGGTACCTCAACTCAGGTACAATACATACATACACACAAACGCAGAGCAAACACTATGAACAGCGTCCACAACCATTCTTTCTCTCAGCGAATGAACAAGTATCGCTTATTGTTCACCTGTAAAGCGTTTCGCAAAAAAGTTTACATGGGCTCCATGGCCTATTATGCAGCCATCGCCACCCTACTTTATGCAGGATGCGTGTACGGAGCCGTTAAGCTAACAATGCATGCCTATTACAATGGTGTATTTTCGATGCAAGCTGACGGGATCATGCCGTTATTAAGTTATCTCATGTTCCTGCTGACGCTTGGTGTCCCTGCACTGCTTGGCTACATCGCCTCATGCAAAGTGAGCCTGATCTTGTTCGAGGCAGAGCTTGACTACCATCGTGAGCGCATGCACAAAATGTACGGCTACCAGTACTAACCGATTGCCCTTATTTCACACAACAAGGAAACACGCTAATGAACGTATTATCAATGCTAAAAAAGGTTTGCATCCTTCCTATTGCTGCCGTTCTCGTATTTAAGCATTTTGCCACCTGCGCTTTTTGCTTTATCGTGAGCAGTCGCTACCGCAACGGCTTTCACCACCAAGTCAAAACGCTTGCCCGCGAAACACTGACGTCATGCCTGCTTTTGCTTTTTGCAAGCTCGACATCATGCTTTGCCGCTTACGCCTTTATGGGCACTTCCGGTCTCGGCTCTGTTACCGTAAACATTGCCATTTTCGTCTCGCTTGCCGCGCTTGCTGGCAGTTTTATTTATGGGTTTATCTTCATGGGGACGTTGGAAATCAAAAAGGCTGATATTGACGCAATGTACGCTAAGGAAGGGATGAAAGCCCCGCACTAACCGCCACTTTTACCCCCGTTTCTTATTCCAACTGTGCCAGCATTGTGCTGGCGCACAGGATAACTATTTTTTTTTGAAAAAATTTAACTTTTTTGTTGTAATTTATCACAGTTTTGCTATTCTAACTATGTAGACACACACAAACACAGCGAGACAAATTATGACTAATCAATTCAACCGCAACAGCCTGACTGCCGCACAAGAAACTGCTTACACCGCTTTTATTCTTGATGAAAACAACGCTGACTTGCCACTGGACATGACCGCGTCTTTCGCTGAGCAATTCGAGTACCTGATTGCGCTGGGCGAGAAGTCTACTGCACTTAAAATGCAACGTACCGTGATGAACGCCATCGATACGGCTCAGGAAGAAGCGGAAAAAACCGTTCCTGCCGCCATCACTGTTAACGTTGATATGACCCCTAAAGCGCCAGCCGCTATCGCCATGTGCGTTGTTCAGCCGCTTGCACAAATCAAGACATGGGCGAGCGAATGGAGCAAAAAAGCGAAACGCGCCAAGAAAACCAACCCCCAAGCGCAAGCATTTGCTGAAAAACAAATGGGGTTCGCTTTTTAAGCGACCCTCTTTTACACAACCGACACCACAACATCCACTGAGGACGCATCATGGAAAACATCAGCTCGTTCAAAAAAATCATCCTGTTTCTTGCCACGACAAGCAACTTGTTTTTTACCTACGCAACACGCTTCATTTTTAGCCGAGACTTTCGCCAGTCACTGTCCACAGAAGCGAAAAACGAATGCACTGCCATGCTAACGGTTATCGCGCTTGCTTTAGGTGCAACCCTGCTCTTTGAGGCTAGCGCATTACAGGCTTATCTTGACGGCGGAAGCGTTGCACGATGGCTCCCATACCTTGCCATTGCCATGACCATTGATATGATCGCTTTCGCTATCGCAATGTGGTTTGTCCGTAACGTGGAAGGGGACATGATGGACGGCTTGTGGGACAGTCCCGCCACGGAATAAAACAGCCCCTTATACTCAAACGCCTGCCTATGCAGGCGTTTTTTGTTCATTACTCAGAAATAAATTGCAAAAAAAAGATAACTTTTTTGTTGTAATTCAATCTGGTTATGGCATACTAAACATGTCAACACACACAGGAATACACGACATGAGCAAGAAAATCGTTATCAAACTGACCGAAGACGGCACTATCGACTGGGCTGCATCAAACCTTGGTGAAGAGGTTGAAATCTACATCGTGGAAGACGACCTTTGCGGCGAACCAAACTGCAAAATTAACGGTGAGGACGGCGTGGAAGTAAACGGCACCGCCATACCTGACGAAGATCGCGTCAACAGCCTTGAGCTGATGTAAAAAACGACTTCGCGGTACCCGAGGGTGCCGCGTTCCTCTTTTCGCTGTCAGGAGCCACCTATGCCCATATCAAACACCACTATCCGCGTGCCTGCACTGTATGAGATGCGCGTCATTAAAGCACGTTGTCGCAATGCGACCAACATCGGCATTATTGCCACCTTTGACGCTCAGGTTCGCGTCGCCGAACCCAACGACGTCAAGCCGGCGTTTACCGTTGAGGGGATCTCTACCCGTGACAAGCCGGAGCAGGAAATTTTTAGCGTTGGCGGCACACTGTACACGCCGGAAACCCGACACACGGCAAGCGATATGCTAACCCCGACCGGTGGCTATGGCTGCCCGTTTGAAGAAGCCGGACGCTACGAAAGTAACGCCGCCTGGCCGCAGGGTAACAACACGTACCGTAACAGAGGCATCAATCAACCTGGACTTATCCCTGAAGCCGATATTCCCGCACTGAAACTGCGCGAGGTATTCAGCAGCAACCGTGATAACATTGCCGCCATCATTCAGACCATCGCTGACAACTACATCATCGCCGGTGACACCTTGTACCGTCGCTGTGGTGAGCCGTATTACTACGTACACGGCTTTGGCATGGGCTTCAATCACGGTGGCAGCACGTTAGCCAATGGCTCCACACGTATTGACGGCACCGTTCCTGCCGGTCACCACAAGGTCGTATACAACGCCTTGCAGCGCGAAGAAGGGTTGGCCGCGTTTAACCAGTATGCCCGCGAGCGTGGCGACACAAAATCGGTCGGCACCGGTCCACTTCACAACATCATTGTGCACGACCCCGACATGGTAAAACTGCCACCTGGCAACCCCGAGGACGAGGCGGCAGCCTAAATACAAAATAAATTAACTTTTTTGTTGTAAAAAGCTTGCGCATGCAGGCTTTTTGTCGTACTATTCTCTTACACACACAAACACAGAGAAATAACGATGAACACTATTCATACCGACCACCACGCGACCGCAGACAGCCACGATACCCGTGAGCACTCTTCTTTTGTCAGCTGGTTACGCGACATGTTTACCGAAAAAGGTACCGACGTTGACGCCCCTGTTGACGCCTTTGAAGAGGTGGGACACATCGGCTTAACCTATGGCATGGTGTTTGACTTCTTAAACCAGTTACCACGCGAACAACAAGCCGCCATCCGCACCAATTTGGTAAAATTAGACTTTGCCAATGCTGACGTGTTCGATTACTTAAACCACTTAACCAACGGCATGATCAAAGTGACAGGCATGGATCAATTCGCCGGCTTTGTGAAAACCAAGCACGGTCACGATTTTAACTAAGGGGGACGACAGATGCGCTTTGACAACATTACGCAGGTGGAGAACCCTATCACCAAAATTACCCGCCATTTTCCCCGCGAGGATGGCTCTGAGGTGCGTATCGTGGCAACGCTGATGTTTGGTGCCGGGCTACACCCGAGCGCCGACCTGTATGCCCACCGGCGCACCAGCCCGGACGCGCCCTGGCAGCTGCTCAGCAGTGAGCCGCACCCGGATGCCCGGAGCATGAGCATTGAGGAATACAACGCCCGTGGACGTTCCCCGTTGCTGACGCATACTACATTTGCTGAACGGGTGAAAACCAGCGGCTGGCTGGGCTTGCCACAAGCCACCTTCGACAATAACCCCGACGCCAACCCGTACGACCTGCATTAAGCAGGTTTTGCGGGAAATAATTCACTTTTTAGTTGTAACATTATGCCTTTTACGGCATAATGACTGCTCAATCACACACACGGAACACTCATGAAAAAAGAAAAACTACAGCATTGCGTAAACGCAATCAAAGCGATGGCCGTTGAACAACTTGCGACCACCGGCGACATTTACGCCATGATGCACATCTGCGCCGAAAAGAACGACATCGATGCTGTCATCATTGTTGATGACTTAATGAAAAACCCCGAAACAAAAGGGTCAATGGGGCTTGTTCCTGCCTACTTCGGCATGCTTGACGGTGCTCTTGACCTTGTGGTCACAGTGATCCCTATTTTAAAACTGAACGTCGATGAGCTCGTCAAGGTGCACGGGGATGCTGCCAACGACCAGGACTGGTTAAACCGCTTTGTTGAACAAGCCGGCGGCAACCTTGCAGACTTACCCGATGAGCTTGTCATTGAAGAGGTGCGCGCACTGCTTCAAACCGCAGAGACCATGTACCAGTTTAACTGGCGCGTTGATCGCATCGATGGCGATAACGCCGCGTTAGCTGACGACATCTGCACCGCACTGGATAAAAACGAAGTCAAAAGACCGCTCCGCTCTTTTATGCAGGTTTACCACAGTCTTAATGATACCTTTGAGACCGCAAAAGCCGCCGCAGAAGAAAGAGGGATCCGTCAACCCTCGTTAAAAGGGGTGGCTGAGGCTATCGATGAAGGCGAGGGCGCGAACTACCACGCGGTTGCCTTTGCACTGGCAAAACAGCTTCACCACCAGGTCAGTGAAGCACGTGCGCTGAGCGAACAAGGGGAGCTGGAGGGGGAACTTGTGCCGCTCTTGCCGAAAAACGTCCTGCACTAAGCGCCCCGTATTTAGCGACCCACAAAAAGCATCTCCTGAGAGATGCTTTTTTGCATAAAAAGTAAAATACCGTTTGCTTTGCTCCTGTATTTAGGTACAATGTAATGACTGAACAGACACGAGTACCTCATGAACGACGAGCAAAACATCATCACCGCCGACAACCTGTTCCTGTCACTGGAAAATGACGGTTCACAAAAAGCGCAACGAACGCAACATTAAGATGTCCGGACGTCTGCTTGGTTGCTTTTCTTTGCGGGGGTTGGTAGAATAATTTTGTTGTTATTACGTGGTTGTAGCCAGTGAAAATAAAGCCTGACATCAAGATTGAAAAAGCCAAAGATGAGGGATCTTATTGGAGTCCTCGCGCGGCGGCTTTATCTTCAGGTTTATGGTTGCCTGCCACGGAAAGTAAAAAAGAAAATCACTGGATTAGCCGCCACGGTTGGATGACGGCACTGAAGCCGCTTTCCTCGCCTACCGCTTTCGATGTCACGCTGCCAGCAGCGGCGCTGGATATCAAAAACAACCAGCCTGTTACCATCAAAGCCACCAAAAAGATTCGGTTTTACCCTGAGTCTGAGATGAAGTACATTCAGGCGCTAATGTTATACCGCCGGGCGTACAACCTCGCGATTTCAAGGTATCTCGAAGGCTCGTACAAAGATGACGATGGGAAAATGTATGATTTGCGCCCATGGGTGAAATTGGCGTGCAAGCTGGAACAGAAAGAAAAGGGGCATGTTTACAATTCCCTGATCTGCGACAATGCCGTGCGCGAAGCTAAGACCACCTTTTTAGCGATGGCAAAGAAAAACAAAGGCAAACGGTATGATCAACCCGGCTTTGCCAGGCTTCACTACAAATCGAGAAAGGGCGAAATCCACTCATTTCGCATGTGCCGGATGCCTGCCGGGCTAAGCCCGGCAGTGAGAGCACTGGATAAAATACACCTAACCGAAACCGTTCCAAAGGAGGCAATCGATCAAGCTGTTACCGTGACATTCGACAAGGGACGCTGGTTCATCAACGTGCAGCAGCACATCACCACCAAAGCCGAAACCCAAGGCGCGGTACGATGCGTTGCCATAGATCCCGGCGTGAGAACCTTTGCCACTTGTTACAGCCCGTCAGAGGTCATTGTGGCGGGCGACAGGCTGGCGCAAGAGAAACTTTTCCCGTTAATGAAGCGGGTGGACAACCTGCTATCTCAGCGCCAGCGGATTTACAACCAGTTCGCGAAGGATATCAAGTTTGACGATTTGCCGCAGTGGGCGAGAGACCGTCTGCGTTACATCCAGAAAAAATCTCAGCGCCTGAAAGCGAAAAAAGAAGATATTATCCGCGATCTGCACCAGCGCCTGGCGCATTATCTCACGGAAAACTACGATGTCATCTTTTTGCCGCATTTTGAAACAAAATCGATGGTCAGGCGCAAAGCTGGACGGGTTGTTCGCCGCAATACCTGCCGACAAATGCTCGATCTGGGGCATTACAGGTTCAAGCTGATGTTGAAGTGGCTGGCGAAAAAGAAGGGCAAACGGGTTGTCGATGCCAACGAAAGTTACACCTCGAAAACGCTGTCACACAGCGGCGAGGTTCTGAGCAATATTGGCGGACGGGAATTTATTAATGATGGAGAATTGCGCATACACCGTGATGTCAACGGCGCACGCGGGATCTTCATTAAAACGATTTTACAGGTAACTTGCACCTGAAATCACAACAACGGACACCCAGACATCTCAATGTTGCGTTCGTTGCGATTTTAAGCAAGGGTGACTTTTATGCTGACTGGTCAGTGCGCCGTACAGGACGGCAAAGCTTATGCGCTGGTCATGGGCGACTGCGCACCGTTTATCAATGATTACCCACGCTTCTCGCCCGTTGAAAGCCACGACGAGGACAGCGATGTAGTGCTGGAGGAAGGCGATCTGGTGTCTAAATTCGGCTCATCTCTCTGGTATGAAGTCAGCGAACTGATTCGCTCTGGCAACTGCGTATTCACCAAACACAAAGGACCGATTATACATTTCGGACTAAAACGCCTGCCAAAGCGTTACCGTGAACAGGCTGCAAAATTCTGCTTAGCCATCCACGACCAGAATCCCCACGCCTACCTGAGCGAACATCCAGACGCCGCATAATCGCTTGCAGGTGGCACATATGATGTCACCTGTAACTCATTAAATTACATCGTTTTTGTTTACTAAATAACATATTTTTGGTAACATGCACCCCATACCACACACACACAACACAGGATAAAAATCATGGATAAACAAAACCAGAATGCACTTGCCGGAAAAGGCGCGGACTCCGCCAATGCGAACCGTCCCGACCTGCGCGACTATCGTTTGATCATCAATATGGCTGGCGAGCACTTCGACGGCGAACTTAACCTTGAAACGCTGTTCCTGACCAATGGCAAGTTTGCCTACCCTCTGGAAATTATCAGTGTCCGCGGCATGGTCACAGACGAGAAGACCGATACCAACATCGGCACATACCAGATTGAATGCAAGTTTGACGACGACCTTGACGAGGTGGAAGAGGGATACCGCTCAACCCCCGGCATCAACGTGGATGCAGATCTTGGCGCACTGCTTGCTGACAGCGCATTTAAGGGACAAATTAACCTGGCATCGGGCACCGACCCTAAAGCGTCTGATATCAACATCGGACGTATCCGCAGCATGTCGCTGAACAATATTCATGACGAAACATTTCACATCCCCGTCACCTATTCAACGGCATGGTAACGGCGACAGAAACACAGCAATAAGGCAATCCGGGAGGCGTCGCGCTTCCCGGTTATCACCTCATTTTTTTTACTTAAAATGAAACTTTTTTGTTGTATTTTTAAACCGTTATTGCGATAATAATCCTACACACACGCAGGAGCATTATCGATGGATATCAGAACCGTTAAACACACCTATCGCAGCGGACCGAACAAAGGCGTTACCACTACGCGCTTTGAGTGCCGCAACGCGCCAGCGCCCATGATTACGGTCAGTGAAATACTCGGACAGAACACCTTTGGCGTCAGCTACGCATCAACGCACATTTGCGATGTTGCCGACGTCGATACCGGTCTGAAAGTCGCTGAAGCTATTCAGTCGCAGATGATGGACTGTCGTCATGATATTCACGTGATGCGCGACATTGCCAACACGACATTAACGGAGGCGTCAGCATGAACATTCATCCACGTACACAACTCAGCCTGGCAATGGCTGCCGGTTTATACCTGACCGCAATGCAATTCGTCACTGAACTGTCTTTTTCTGCCGTGGGCGGCGTAGCACTGGTTACTATCGCTCCGCTTTTAGCGCGCGCCTGCCGGTTGAATACCGACCGTACCACCAAAAACCTGCGCTTTAACCTGCAATTCGCCATGATTGCACTCATGCTGCTTATCACCGGTGCCATGATAACTGTCAGCCTGACGGCTACCGCGCTGCTGCTCAGTGCCTGCGCGATCTGGCTTTACCGCCTGCGTACCATGCCGCTGACCCGTCCGTCACTGAATAACGATTACCGCACTGACCGTCATCATTATCATGTGCGCGCCCGATATACCGCTATTACCACGCTGTTCCTCGGTACCGTCACCGCCTGCTCACTTGGCCTGCTTGCCTCACAGAGTAACGGGATGGAAAAGGGAACCTGTATCGGTCTTACGCTGCTTTCCGCCGTGATATTCAGTTACCTGTTTGACAACAAGCTTGCAGGCAATGGTAATACCGCAACGGCATAGCCATCACCTTTGTGGGTTATCACATTTTTTGCTTCTATTTTTTGCAATATTTCAATGTTTTTGCAAAGTTGGCTATTTAGCGCTTGACCGGTACCTCAAATGAGGTACAATGTAATGACTGAACACACAAACACCGGATTTCACATGACAGCAGCTATGACACAAAACGCACCGCACACCATGCCAACCGTTCTGACCGCTCCCACCATTAACGGGTTCGTCGGCTCTGAACCGCTAACACGCATTGAACATGCTGTGCTGGGATATTGCCCCAAAGCGGCGGTCAATTTCACTTTTACCTGTGACGCCCTCACTACCGATCCTTACCGCATCATGTGCGTTGTGGGTGCATTGCTTGGCGATGTGGGTGTCGGTGGTGATATCCCTGAAGGCTATGTCCGCCGCGAGGTACATTGTGCGATGTATTGCGGTAACGGGGAGGACAAAGAGGTTAAGCACGTGGTTTCGCAGTTGCAGACCATCCCTGCGGATGCCGCATTGACTCCGCGCGACGTACAGGTACTTGACGCCCTTCTCTTTTCGCTGTGCGACACTGTGGGCGAGATTGGCGAACCTATCGATTATGACGACCCTGACCTGAAACAGACGGTCGAGGATTACGCCTTTGAGGCAAAATCCCATCAACTTGTCACCGCAAGCGTAGCAGGTGCACTGTTTTACCTTGGCTCAGTGAAGGCGTCTGCATGAGACGCCCTGACCATGTAACGCCAAACCTGTGCGCTCACGGTCTGCCTAAGGACATCCCCGCGCTGCCTTGCCTGAAATGCGAAAAGGAAAAGAAGGCGCGCAGGGAGGCACTCAAGCGGGTTCAGGCGGCAGCAAAAAAGCTTGACTGGTAGGTATCCTGAAAGCACATTTTTGTTGTAAAATGCTTGCTCCGGCAGGCATTTTTCTGTAATATAAACCTACACAAATTTACGAGTTTCACCATGAGCACACTTGCCAGACCTCAGCCGCAATTTATCGCGACACCCGACCACACTGTTGAGCTGGGGCGCAGTGCGCGCACCGTTGTTGGACTACAACGCGGCACCAACCGGTTTGACTCGCCCATTCTGCATGTAAACAACAAGCAGATCACCAGCCTGCTATGCACGCTGCTGGACAAGGCACCGGTTCATAAGCTGCCTTCGCCGCCCAATTATATCAACACGCGCGTTTACTTTGATATGTACCAGAGCGATGGTTCCGGGGCTGTTCTGGCGAAAACCTTTTCCACTGTGATGACCGTGGATATCAACACCACACTAAGCGACGAACACATTGCCATTATCGATGCCGTGCTGTTCTCACTGGGTGAGCCGGTGGGATACCCTGGCAGCGTCAATGAAAACTTAGCCAAAAACGCCTGTCAACGCATTGAAGATATGGCAGACGCCGATCCTGCCATTCTTGGCCCAAGGTTCAGTGATATCACCTATCTGATTTACCGCGATTAACCTCACTGCCCGGTATTGTCCGGGTTTTTATCGCACAAGATTAACTTTTTTGTTGTATTTTCCCGCCGGTGTGAGATACTTATTCTGTATTTACACACACTGGAAACATCATGAAAAATCAAGAATACCAGGCGCTTGCCACACACCCGGTGTTTCGCCCGGTAACCGCTGGCAACTACGCGCGACTGTTCACCGAACGCCCTTTCGATTTCGTCAACCCGGCGGCACAGGTTGCCGCCACGCGCCCGGCGCTGACGCCGTATTTTGATTCGGCTTATCAGGCATTGCTCAGCCAGCGTCCCGCGGCCCTGTTCCTGCAAGCCCAGCAAAGCGCAAACAAACCGGAAAGCATCGTAACACTGTTGATTTGCGCGGAAATGCACAGCCGTCACAGTCTGGACAGTAACGGCGTAAAAAAGGCATTGACTGAGGTGCAGCAGGATCTGGATGATTTGCAACTTTACAAGCAAGGCATCGACAATACCAACAATGGGATCACCCCGGAACACCTAACAGCACTCAACATCCCGGTACCAACCGCTCATAACATTGCGATCAAACCTGATCACAAGCTTAACGCATAATAAATGCGCTGGTGCGAACAGCTACACCAGAAGAAACGACCGATATATAGATTCACACTGCGGGCATGGTTTTCCGCAGGCTAGTCCAACCAATCGTTTCATTGTCAATTAATGCATGGCATGTTATTTCACGCTCAGGAAGTTCGCAGTTCATACTCACGGTTGAAAAGGAAGGCCGTGCACGTCATACCCAACATCAAAAGACTATTTATTTTATACTGCAAAAATCGATGGCGTCAAGACAATGATCAGGTTTGATCGTGTAATTCTTTATAAGCGATTACCCGCACCGCATACATCGCACCCAGTGCAATCAGTTCATCATGCAGAGTACCGACTTTACCCAGTCCGTTTAAGTGCTCAACGATGTCGTGAGCAATCATTTCACCGTTACCAAAGTCCACCAGCGCATCGTCCATGTCTGCAAATGCCGCCAGTACAAACCCTGTTTGCCCATAATCTTCATTTTCAGCGATAGTCACTGGCAGCGTGGCCGGTACCGGTACGCGGGTGGCTTGTAAATTCAACATAAGTGCTCTCTTTTGTGTTTGTGTGAATGCCCAGTATAACGCCAACTTGCTATTTTTACAACAAAAAAGTTAATTTTTGTATGCTTTTACGTGTCTTTTTTTAGACCATTTCATCCCGCTTATCGCCGGGATGGTTATCAGTACCGGGACGCCACACAAATAACACAGAAAAACCGCACCCACCCCCTTCATTTCAGCATTTTTCAAAAACGTGATATGTAACGCTGCCCTTCCCTTCCCTTCCCCACAGCCCTTGCTACCCCTTCCCAACAACTGTTCTCATGCTAACATACCCGCATCACAGAAAAGGAATTTAGTATGTTTTACTTTGAAAATGAAAATCTGAAAACTGAAAGCCCGTTTGCCATACCGGCCATTGTCGGCATGGCGGTCGCAACCATGATTGGCTTTGCTTCGCTTCACACTTCTGCCGGCTTTATCATCGACACATCACCCAACCCGTCGCAATCGTTTTTTATCATGTTGCCTCAGTTTATTATGGCCTGCTTTGTTGTTACATTTTGCGCCAATGCACTAAAATCGAAATCCGATCACCACATAACAATCTCTATGCTCAAAGCCCACCTGGTTTCTTTCTCGCTTGGAGCGGGCGTCATTGTTGCCAATGCCATGGTTAAAGGTGAGTTCTTGCCTATACCTGCCGAGGCTACCCTTGCGTTGGCGGTAAGTGGTATATCGCTAGGTTTAATCCTGCTGCGCCGGGCTGCGCACCGTAGCGGCCTGTTCTTTTTCGGCGGGGCTACGGGGATCACGTGTACTCTTTTATTGACGCTCAGAACCATTTATATGGACACAATATTTGTATGGTCAGGTTACTGGCTACTCGCTGTAAGCTTCATTTCATTTGCCACTGAAATCGTCATTCTGATAAAAGAGATAAAAGCGGCAAAAGCGGCATCTACTCCAGAGAAGAATTGAGCAATGTAACGGCTTTTTTGTTGTAATCTGGCGGCCACTGGCCGCCTTTTTTTATTTTTTCGATATAAAAAATTTCCCATCTTTTTTGTTGTAATACTGACAGGCTCTGCTACAATGCAGTTATCAATCAGGTTAACACTGATTAGCGGCGGTGACCCGGTCAACTATCAGCGAAAGCGATAATGACCTGTGATGATCACCATTACCGCAGGAAAACAAAAATCAGACGGCGGTGTCCCGGCTGCATATTAGCGAAAGCAATAGCAAACCGAGATGAACACCTACTCCGTACTGACTCTGGCGACCCTCCGGTCGCCTTTTTTTTTGCCCGTTCGCCGGCACCTGAAAATATTTCATCTTTTTTGTTGTAATTATCACTCACCCTGCTATAGTAACAATCAAGCCGGGCGGCTGCTGGTTCCCCGCACTCAGTGCGAATGGCAAAACACCCACAACACCTATTCTTTGATAACGTAAACCATGACGGATATCGTAAGGATAAAGCAATTGGGAACCCCTTTACACAAACAACCGATATCCCAAACGGAGACGTTATGTCACAGACTACACCCCCTGCGCTGGTGGATTTGCGCAACCCTGAAAACATGTCCGCGTTTGCCTACAAAATCAAAAAGGCATTCAACAACAACCCCGGCATGACCATGACCGAGGTGCAATCTGAAATTGCTAAGGCACTCGGAGCCCGTTCCCTGCAAGCGTACCAAAACACGCCGGTAATGGCAGAACCTGTTGCTGAAGACAACGCCCCGTATATCAGCCCGATGTGGGAAGCGGCGAAAACAGACTGGTACGTCATGCGTGTCGAGCTGTCCAAAGGCAAAGAGACGCGCTACGGCTATCTGTGCCAGATGTCCCCGGACTCGCCCTACGGCGTACACCGCATCAATTCTTGCCTTTGCATTGATATGGTATTTTTTAACGCTAAAGATGCCGCCGCCATGACCGCAAACGGCAGCGGCTACAACCTGTTACCCAACAACCTCAAAGGCAAAGCTTTTCAGCTTATGCCACTGAGTGAAGCGGAACCGGCACTGTTTGCCGCGCTGCAAATGGACCGGTACGGACTCAAAGAATGGCTTGACCAGTTTACCGTGGACGACCACAGCTGGCCAGAATGCCCGTTTTTCGATTTAGACCGCGATACATGGCAGCAGGAAGCCGCTGAAGGCAACACGCAGGGCAGCTACACCGATTGGCTGGTGGGGCAGTTTGAGCAATTTGTAGACGAGCGCACGCCAGATTAAACCGACAACCTGGCGGCATGGCCGCCGGTTTTTACAATGCAATAAAAAACAACTTGCTATGTACCTCTATTGAGGTACAATAAAGGTATTCACACAAACCACGAGGTACACCATGAGCAACCCGAATGAAGTTGAAGAAAAAATCACCGCCCTGAAAGCATCCCTGGGCAGCAAAGTGGAAGAGTTTTGCAAACAGCTGAAGGAAAACCATGAAGACGACCCGGACTGCTATCCGCTGGACGATGACGCCGCTATTATCGATGACTTTTATCAATTCTTGATCGAGGGATAACCATCCGCGTCAACCATTCACTTCAAGCCCGGCGACCACCGGGCTTTTTTGTGCCTGCAAATCCAGATAAACTTTTTTGTTGTAATTATCACCCACTCTGCTATAGTGACAGTATAGCCGGGCGGCTGTCGGTTCCCCGCACTCAGTGCGAATGGCGAAACACCCACAATACCTATTCTTTGATAACGTAACCTATAATGGATATCGAAAAGGATAAAGCAACCGGGAACCCCTTTACACAAAACAAACGATGTCCATACTGGAGACGTTATGTCACACAACAACACCCCTGCGCTGGTGGATTTGCGCAACCCTGAAAACTTACCTGCCGTGGCCTACAGCCTGCATAAGGCGATTAAAGCCAATCCTGGCATGACCCGTCAGCAACTGAGCGCTGAAATTGCCAAAGCGCTTGGAGCCCGTTCTCTTGAGGCTTATCAGGCGATGTCCGCACCGGCACCGGTCACGGATGCACCCAGATCTGAAATGGATATGCTGCTGGATGCCATTAATGCCCAAAATACGCCACCGCAGAACGACTATCAGGCCAAGCTGGCAGACATGTCGCGCCATTGGTACGTCGTCCGCCAGCCCAATACCCGTCATTACCTGACCGGTGACTGGTCCGACAAAGATGCACCTCTTACCCTGAAGAGCATTTTCTCTGCCGCCGCCAGAAAACTGGTATTTCTGCCACTGGAAACTGCCCGGTACGTCTGCGACTTCCCGGAGAAGTTTGTACGCGGTGATGTCGGCACATTGTCGTATGTTCCGCTGGAAGAAGCCGAGCCCGCGTTATTTCAGGCTATCCACATGAACACCGAAGAGATGCACCAGCACCTTACGAAAAACGGGATCCGCAGCCTTGGTTTCCTGTCGCTGGGCTATGAAGACGCAAAAAGACAATTCACGCTGGGTGGTGACCGCTTTTCCCTGCTGGACTATGCTGCATTCCTTGTCAATGAGCTGCGCCATTTCGTCGATACCGCCAGCCTGGCTTTCCCTGTTCACTCAGACAGCGAAATAGAAGCACATTACGACACGCTCACACGGTTGCGCAATGACTTTGATAAGGCGTTCTATGAACACCTGCACAACAACCCGCACGACAAAGGGCTAACCGGAAACCTATCAACGGATGTGGAAAACGGGATCATTAACATTCTCAGTACCGTGGTGGAGGCTGACAAAATCTCGCGTAAGCTCTCAACCTGCCGGTTACGCTTCCCTGACGGCCTGCCGGCGCTGCCACAGGCCGTACAACTGTCGAATGACCATGCTGGCGCAGTCGAACAATTCGACAAGCTCAGAGAGGTGGTGATCGCGTCCGTCAACTTCATGCGCATACGCTAAACACCACAGGCCCGGTATTCACCGGGCTTTTTTCGCCCGGACCCGGCACGTTCTGGCAGAACCCGGCACGTTCTGGCAGAACCTGGCACCTGGCACCCGGACCAGGTGACACCATACCACGTACAGTACCTATTCCCGCATTTTCACTATCATTCCCGTGCCTGCGTTGCAGACACTGCCACTCTGTAGCGGCGTAGACGCCGCCAAAAGCAAAAGCACGACCTGACACCGCGGATGTCTTAATATCGCACTGAGCCACATACAAGCGCCTTTATCCGCCGCGTAAAAAGCAGGTTTGGCAGGACAGGCTCAACAGGAACTTTTTACCCGTGCAGTAACCATGTCCGGCAGACCCTTATGGCAGTCTCCACACCACCGGCGAACAGGTGTTACGCTCGCAAGCTCGCTTTCATGCCGCAGGCGGCATCGGGAAAGGGCAGAGCAGGTGTTTCATCCCCTTTTTTATTTGCTTTATTTTGATGTAATTTGTTGTAATCAAAGCCAAAATTAGCGATAATACCCTCTCACACAACACAGGAGTTAAACATTATGCCTTATCAATTTACCCCCACCAAACCTGCTTTTGATGTACACCCTGCACTGAACAATGAATCACCCGATCTGGATCCTGTTGTATCGGCCATGTTTCAGGACTTTTTGAAGGACGAGGGACGCGCGAACGTTGCTTACTCAGAAGTCACCATGCGCGACCCTGACATTGCAGAGGCAACCAAGCAAACCGGACTGACTGTTATTCCCGTGACCGTCTCAGCTACCGCCACAGGAAGCACCATCACGGTAAACATCCACCCTGTCGAGAACACCATGACAGTAAACATCCCTGATGCAAACAGTGAAGCCGCAAACAACATCATGATCACCAAACGCCACGCCGCCGGACATCCGTTTTCACAAACGGTAAATCATGAATACCGCTACTGCTCTACGCTGTTTATTACGCGCGACGAAGCGGGACACTGTGAGATGGAGCTGCTACACCCGCTGTACTTCGCAACGCTGAAACAGTATTCCGACGAACGTATTGCCTTAGCCGAGCACATGCAGGCCCGCAGTGGCGCACCCAGACCCCGTATGTAATACGGGGTGATTAAGGGGAAAGGGCGGATTTTAACCGCCTTTTTTATTGCCTCTTGTTCGACTAAATTGTTGTAATTGAAGGCGCAATCAGCGATAATAACCACTCACACAACACAGGAGTTACCCCAATGAATACAGCACGAAAGCACATCGTACCGCACACCTCGTACATGCCAAACAGTCGCCCTGTATCCCTGACCACACTGAACCGATTAGCCACTGGGTTTGAAATCAAACGCGCCCTGAACGGGAACGAACTCACTATCCCGTTACGGGTTAGCATCGACATGCAGGACACATCCACACATGCGACCCTGCGCACCCAGTATACGCGCATAGACGGCGCAGACTATCTGCCTAACGGAAGGGACAACTTCATCTCCTTTATCGGCTCAGAGCCGCAGTTTGAAGACGGGGTGTTATCCTTCAACTGTGCTATGGTGCTTGATCCGCACACCAAGAACATGGAACGTATAGGCTGCATCTACACTGTCCCCTCTAACGAGTGCGCAGACGCTGACAGCCCTGTATGGTCACACTTCCTGCAACCGTTTGGTATCGTCAACATCCCTGACGCACTGATGCCACAGGGCGTGGATTATACCGCCACCCTATTCGGTCAGCCCGCTGTTGCCACCTTCGACAGACGCACCGGCACCATCACCGAGCTTGCCCGCTTCCACAGCCCCATCAGCACAGGTATGAAAGTAAACCCGCTCTATCAGGATGACGCCGTGGCGATGATATACTGCTACCTGTACCATGGTGAAATGCTCTTCTTCAATGCCTTTTTTGACCTGCTTTAAGCAGGTCTCCGCTCAGCCGCCTTATGGCCGCTGAGCACCAATGTGTGATTGGCAGGGCGACTATACTCCCTGCTACGCACGGCGCACCGTTCTTCCATGAAAAGCGAAAAGCCGGTAAAGGGCGGGTCCTGGCTTTCCTGTTTTACTTTGATGCCTTTTTAAAAACGCACTTTAATCATTGACCCTCAGGTATGCTTTTGTAATAATTCAATTTCACGCAAACAAACACAGGGACTACCATGTCAAACAAAACTCTGACCATCATGCCACCGTGCGTACCGTCTTCACTGATCAACGAAGATATGTTTCTGGTCACCAAAATTGTCACAGACGACGCGACGCACTACTGCAACATTATCTGCGAGGACGATCCGCACCTGATCACCATTAAAGACATCTTTACGGAAGAAACCTTTCGTTTAGGCAAAGCCTTTATTCGTCAGATCAACGAAGACGTGAAGCTTAAGCGTTACGTGTTCGACACCACCGCTGATGCCCGCAGTAAAGTGTTTGGCAAGTTTGAAGGCACGATGGAAACCACCTTGTTGTATGAGGTGCCTTTGGTACCACGCTGAAGCTTGACATGACCCGAAGCAAGCCCAACCCTGTCAGCCCTATCAGTCAGGAGAGCGAGCACAAACCTGGCGAAGCCGGCAAGGAAGAGGTTATCCCGCTCATGAGAATGAGCTGATGTGAACCGATAAATAAAAGAGGGCATTTACGCCCTTTTTGTTGACTTTTTTGTTGTAAAAGTGGAGAATAGACACTCTCACAACACAGGAGTTACCTCAATGAAACCATTTACGCACAGCACCCACGGACGCAACCACGTGTTTGGTACCAAATCAGCCAAAGTGCCTAAGCGCTCTGCGCAACGCCGCGGTACCCGCACGGCACTTCGCCAGAAGATGAACAACGCGCTCCGCCACACTGTTAGTCAGATTGGCTGATACAGACAGAAACAAGAAACGCACTGGCCTCTGCCGGTGCGTTTTCACATCTGCGTCAACATAACCCCAATCCGCCCTTAACCCTTTATCTTTCTGACTCACAGCCTGGCGCTCATGCACGGCACGCCGCCACCCTGTTTATTCCGGTCAAAAAAAACGCGACACCCTCATAGCATCGCGTTCTTTACACCGTTCACTGACTGTCCGGTCTAGCCGTTCATCATATTTCGCGCTGTACACTCCCTCAAGATCAGCCTTGCTGATTTAGTGGGAGAGGAAAGCGTCTCCGTTTAGTTGTATTGATACCCATCGCTTACCTGTTGCAAGCGACAGTGTTTGTGGCTAATTCCTTGCACTGTCCCATCAATAGTTGTGATATTAAAAAACCCATTGGCCCGAACAGCTACTCGGCCAGTGTGTCTGCCTTGTTTCTTGCCTGATGGCACATCTGCAAGGACTATGTCACCTGTCCTAAACCCGTTGATGACGCTGTTCAGCTTTGCAGAAGTGCGTGGGAAGCCATACTTATCGACACGACACATCTGGCGAGTCCCGTGACCTTTAGCAGATATAACCAGTGGCTTTAATCCCATCGGGATCAAAACACTACTGCCCGTATCACCCGCGCAGCTTGCGTCAACCCAGTGTTCTTTCTCGTAACCCTGCTTAGTTCGGTTGAATTTTGTTTGTCCACCACTGGTGAATGTCACGGGCAAACCAAATTTTTTTACTGAATCACCCAGTCTGTATCGGGCCGCGTTTACCGCTGCTGCGTCACGCATTGGCATGAACTTCCCTGCAATCACTTTTGGTATATGCAGCACTCTGGATTTTGCCAGTTTGCTGCGCATTTTCTTCTCTTTGGCAAGCCAGTCTTCCAAAAGAAGATTACTCTTGTCTTCATTACATTTGCGACAAGATGTGACGAGGTTTTTAACGCTGTCACTGCCACCTTTTGATCGTGGATGTTTGTGGTCAACATTCAACACTCTGTTATTGCTTGCGCCATGACAGTATTGGCATACATGCCTGTCGCGGAACAGAATGTATTCACGTACCTCATAGCCAGCAAGCTCCCCTTGCTGATACTCGGCACCGGAAATGTCGGGGTTTGACATTTTCTGGGTGTCAAAACGCGCCGTTTCGACCACAAAAGCACTGACGGGAGCAAATTTGGCTAATCGGCTGCACCAGGTTTCACAGTTATAAACTCGACTCATAAGACTTGGGGCCATCCAACCTTTCGGTTTAGCCCGATTATCAAGCCGAGCCTGGCGGTAACGTGTCTTTCTGTTTCGTCTCGCTCTGCGAGTAGCAGCGCGACTCGCAAGAGCTTCACTGATCTGATGTCCACGATGGTTCAGGTTGGCGCACCAAATAGTTTTAACGCCACGTTTGCCGTGCAAGTTCAGAGCGATGCCTGTGGTTTTGCTACCTTGATCTAGCTTTACCTCGATAGGTTGCACAGAACCACCATCCCGATTGTTGAGAATGATAGTGAATGGAAACTTGCGATAAACCGCCGCTTTCCCATTTTTAAGCAACGCTCTTGCCCGTGCCGGATGGCACGGCATAAGTGGTCGCTTATCCTTATCTAAGACTAATGTTCGTTGCATTTAGCTACCTAAATTTCTCCACCGAAGTGGGTAAAGTACGCCTCGACAATGTTATTCTGAGGTTTGTTGATAGCAGCACTGAGCTTAACCCTTTCACTCTGTTTAACCACTATCCGCAGTGTTTGGGGCTGGCGAGAGTCACCCCAAAGTGCCTATCTATTCTCAAATAACGTAGCACTCTAAGTGCTTAGTCTGGTCAATCAGGCTTTTACAAGCCCCTTCCAAACGCTACCGCGTTTGGTGGGGGTAATTGACAAATCACCTGTGTAGTTAATAAAAAATCCGGTCCATCTGTGTGGGGGAATACTTCGTATTGTACCGCCACACGCCGTCACGGGTCACCCGTGCAATGGGTTTGCAATGCAGGCTGAATTCATGCAATTGCAGGTTATACCGCACCGGTACCCGCAACAACTGCTGATCGCCGGTACCCGTCAACTGAAAGTACGCCTTGTCACTCAGGACCGTCACGCTGCACTGTGCCGGCTTGTCGCTGGTGGAAGCAATGCGCAACGTCCCCTGCCTCAGATTGCCGGCATCCAGCTTCGCAGGGTATGCGAGCACCGGCGCACTGGCCGTTCCCGCAAGCAAAAGGAGCAGGGCCCGCCACATCTTAGCCGTTACCCTTGTTACGCAACGCTTCAATGTACGCCGGCTCACTGATATCACCGTCAAATGCGCGGCCGAGTTTCCACATCGCAAAATCACGGTTGGAGACGCGTGACACCCCGTTATCACGGCATTGGATCTGGAAGGCATGACGCAACATATCCTCTTCTTTCGGCTTCAGGCTAAGGTCGTCCAGCCTGACTGTCGGTACCGCGCCATTTTGCGTCCGCACCGTGACCTCATTGCCCTCAGGCGGAAATGCTGCCGTCACCATACCACCGGTCAGGTCGAAATCACTGTGAAAAAGGAGCTCGCCTTTAAATACGGGCTTACCCTCAATATGAAATAATGGTTTATCCTGTTTTACCGCCTGCATACCGGACCTTTTTTGTTTCCGTTTTTGATGGTCTGATTATGCGATATTTTTTACTGTATTACAACAAAAATGTTTGCATTAATGGGGTCATAGTGAGACAATAACCCTACACAAACAACAGGACTTCATTGTTATGAGTACACTACAATCCGCTCCGTCATACCCAGCCGGCATGCCAGAAAAACTGACGGCCATCATGAGCCCGTTTACCCATGTACCGGTTGCGCCAGGCAGCGCAGAAGGGGCTTCATCCATGCTGGATTATTACCTGAACAGTGACGACGAAAACACCCTGAAACGCATTCAGGCGCAGTACGCAAAAACGTGCAAAGACGCCGGTCGGGAAGGCGGCGTTATCAGTACGCCTGACTTTTACAAAGCCATGTGGGGACTGCTTGCTTTCACCATGAACATCTACGTTTACGGTGAGCCACAGCGCGAAGACGGCAGCGAGTGGTCAGGACGCTGCGAGGCACTCAAGGGATTTGAAGCATGGTTGTCACAGGAAGCAGGGTTTACCGTTGACGACGGGCTGCTTTTGTTTACCGATTTCAATGAGATCGAAGTCTACACCTAAGCCGGTTATCCGGCTTTTTTTATTTTTTTTACTGCCTGTCCGGTTATTCACTTTGTTTTGTAATAATTCAATGTTATACTGTGGTTTCACACACAAACACAGGGTAATATCATGCCAGCAGCCACACCACACCAAGTACAAAGCGAAATGCGCGACCTCATCAACGACATGCGCGAGCGTGCCAGTCAGGCGCGTGCCGATGGCGAACCTACGATTGCTGTCACTTTCGAAAGCTGCGCTGTCATGATCGACATGAAGCTCAACGCGCTTGGACTCAGCGCCCCTACCACCCTTGATACTCAGGTCGTCGACGTGGTGGACACCGCTCCATCCCTGCCAGCGGGCTTTAACTTCAATAGCTCACTGTAACAGTAAAATTTCTCTTTTTTTGTTGTAAAACACTTGCATTGTACCTTGTTTGAGGTACAATGTAATGACTGAACACAAACACACACGAGAAACATCATCATGCCAAAGAACCTGAAACGCATCCTCTCCAAGCATCTGGCCAACCTGATCCGTCACGGCGTCAGCATGGCAGGCTCATACGAGTCTGAGGAAGTCTTCATCTGGATTGAAGAAGACATGACCTTCGCAGAGGCAGCGCAAGCCGAAGCTTTCCTCAACTGGGTGGTTGCCAAAGAACGCACTTTCGGTCACAACATTCATGACGTGTACGCCGAGTGTCACGCCAGCGACGGCAACACCTTCTATCAGGCTGTTGTAAACCGCGAGCCTGAGCCGGTTGACGAAAACGCAGACAACGTCATCGGCGTGACCACACTGTCCGGCGGCACCAAGCTTATTCATGTTGAACCGCCTACGCGCCGCGCTTAATCCTGTCACCGCGCGGTGTACGCCGCGCCACTTCCCCAAGGAGTTCGTATGAAATTAGGTATCGAAGTGCAGGGCATTTACATTAAAATTGCTCTGGCCACCACCGGCACAACCACTATCCGCCGTGGTGCTTACAAAGGGTTGCGCGCACACGTACAACAGGTACGTCCCGATCGCGTCCGCCTGCGCATCATTGACGAGCACCATCAACACCTCAACGGCAAATCCCCGTCATTCTGGGGAGGCTGGAAGCTGGTGGGTCATATTCACAACTTTGAGTCTCACGGGCCTGCTTACGGTTGCCGTCAGCGCGCAAAGGCAGAGGCGAAAGCCGCCAGAGAGGCAGTTGCCGCAGAATAAAAACGCCCCGCCATCAAAGGCAGGGCGGTGTCCTGTTCAGCCAGGCATAAGCAGGAGCAGGTATGCGAGAAAAGGAGAAACGTCGCACGTCTTACGATATTGTCTTGCTCGCAGAAACGACTATACCGCGTACCGGCACCGCTGGCAATCGCGTTCTATTTAGTC